>TARA_B100000686_G_scaffold50934_1_pt1 | contig 36145 bp, 30 predicted proteins | sample TARA_B100000686 | Tara Oceans TARA_B100000686 (sample SAMEA2622733) | marine metagenome | biome: marine biome (ENVO:00000447); feature: marine epipelagic mixed layer (ENVO:xxxxxxxxx); material: "saline water (ENVO:00002010), including plankton (ENVO:xxxxxxxx)" | depth 150 m | reverse complement strand
CTTACTTCTTACTTCTTACTTCTTACTTCTTACTTCTTACTTCTTACTTTTATCTTTTGATAAACCTCTGTATGCTGAATTTACTTTTTATAGGTCCATCATTTCAAATAGAGTAGGTTTTAAATGGATTCACTTGAAGACTTAAAACAGCAATTAAGAACATTTGCTCAAGAGCGAGACTGGGATCAATATCATTCCCCTAAAAATATTGCCATGGCTCTTACAGGAGAGGTGGGTGAGCTTGTAGAGCACTTTCAATGGAAAACAGAAGAAGAGTCTTACGTCGTTAACGAGGCTAATCATGAAGCTATTGCAGATGAACTCGCGGATGTCCAACTTTATTTAATACGCTTAGCTGATAAGCTTGGTATTGACCTCTATAAAGAATCTTGCCGAAAAATTTTAAAGAATGCTAATAAGTATCCAGTCTCTCTTGCAAAGGGAAAGTCAGATAAATATTCAGATCTTAAATAAACATAGAAAGAATGGAAGCAATGCTATGAAACATCTAGAAGACTTTAATGTGATTGTTGAGCAAAAAGTAGCATGGGGTGAAATGGATGCTCTTTCTCATGTCAATAATGCTGTTTATTTCCGCTATTTTGAAACAGCACGAATCGAATATTTTGATCAAATTGAAATTTTTAAAATGTTTGATTTAAGGGAAGTTGGTCCGGTTCTTAAAGAAACAAGCTGCCAGTACCGTCGTCCTGTTACTTTCCCCGATACTTTGCTTGTTGGTGCTCAAGTCACTTCAATTTCTAAATATGAATTTGAAATGACCTATAAGATTGTCAGTAAAACAAATGGACATCTAACAACTCAAGGTAAGGCTACGATTGTTTTATTCGATTTTAAGACAATGAAAAAAATGGAAGTGCCAGAAGTTCTTATTGATCGCATGAAAGCGATAGATTGTTTATAGCTTTAATAATTAATAGGCTGTTATTGGTGCTCTCAAGCACAAGTAAAGTGGTTTTTTGTTAATTTTATATTCAGTTTACTTTGCTTTTCTCTCTATATATGTAAAATGGCATTATGTTATCAGTCGTAAGGTTGTTAATAAGGTTATAACATGTATGGCTTTATGCTTTAAGTTAGATTGGCTTTGATGCTTCCTAATGAGATTCTTAGTTCTACTGTTTTTCAGTCATAAACTAAAATCTCAGGAGAATGAAATGGCATCTTTTGTCCGATGTGCTTATTCAAACTGTTCAAAGCCAGAGTATAACGACACTCGTAAGGCAGCAGACTTTAAGCTACGTAAAATACGTCCTTGTGAACATGTGGAAGTTTATGCTCATTTTCTGTGTTCAGAAAAGCACAGTAAAAAAAGCCTTATGTGCGAACCTTGCCTCGATAATATAACGCTACATGATGTAGCTGGCGTCATTATGAAGCATGTTCGTGGTCGTGTAGAAGACATACGAAATGCAAAGCAACCTCTTAAATCAACGAAAGAGGCTGTTCGTCACATTGTTGACCGATTTGAGGGAGCCCTTGAAGCGGTTGCAGCAACTCACCAGGATCGTGAACCAAGATTTGTAAATGAGCATCAGCGTCAAGGCGGTTTATTTGCTCAGGGCTTTGTGTTTTTTGATCAAAATCATCGGCCATCATTTGAAAATACTTTAGGCAAAGTTGCTGGTCGTACAATGTCGAATGGCAGCGTTGCATATAATGTGTACCAAGAACGTCAGCTTTCTCTTGGTGCAGGGCGGACTCATTCGAAGTAATCGATAATATGACAATTAAATTGCAATATTGATTCTTTAAATACTTTTAAAACTGTCTATTGAATAATCGGTTTAAAATTGACAAGAAAAGAATTGTTTAAAAGTAAAAAACAGGCTAAGTTATTCATACAGTATTCAGCTAGGGGCGAAAAGCAAATATAGCGCTAGAAGGGCCCTTCAGCACAAGAATAGGATGGTGTTTTTACAGGTGTAAAACTTAAGTAAAAACATTGGTATTAGAAAGTCATACGGATTTGATTTCTAATACCTCTGGCATGGACGCCTGTATTAAATCAATTAAAAAAAGATTTAGACGAAAGCCGGAGAAGAATATGCCATTAGCTTGCGCCTTACGTAGTTGTAAAGACCCATATTACGAGAGTAAAAATACACAATCTGAGAATAGATTAGTGATTATTCAACCATGTAAGCATACTGCTGAAATATATGCACATAGAGGTTGCTCAAGCCGCGCTAAAGCAAGTATGAAATGTACTTCGTGCTTAAATAGACTTTCCTCTGGTGAAATGATCAGCGCTTCTAGCGAAAATGCAAAGGCAAGATTAAGTGACTGGGCTAGTGACCCTTTAGGTGAAGCTGGTAACTTCATTGGACGCTCTATTGATCGTAGTATTGGTATGGCTAAGAGCACATCCAAGAAGCCACATTATGATAATGAAGACCAACGTAAAGGCGGTGCATTTGTTTCAGGTATGGCTGGAGATAGAAAGCGATCTGTGACTTCATATGAAAGTGCTGTTGGTCGTAGAACAGGCGATACAGTAAATGCTGGTGTGCAAATCTATAAGCAAGTCCAGCCTGTCTATAAAGCTGTAGGCCCTGTTGTTAACTCAACCCGCCTTATAAGACGTTAATAGCTATAAATTAATTTAAGAGTAGAAAAAAAAGGATTTAATTTTTCAGCAGGAAGCTGAATTCTACTCGACCAAGGGCTGAAGCCACAGTGTTTTGCAGTGAAAGAGCCAAAAGGATTTGGTTATCAGTATTGAAGCTGACTCTTTCTCTTGCAAATGATCTTATGAGCTTCATGCTTTTTGAAGTAAGAGGGCTAAAAGGATTTTAGTTTCTGCAGGGTTGCAGACCCTTTTACTTACAAATAAAAGAATAACTTCAAGTTTTTTTGAAGTAGAAGAGTTAAAAGGATTTAGTGTTCAGCACTGTGCTGACTCTTCTACTTGCAAATCCCGCATATTCTCTTTATCTTAAAATTATAATAATCATTATTCTACTGGACACAATGCATGTGCTTTTCAATACAGGCTAAACGCTATGTGGTGCTGCCTTGTTGACCTTTCTTGACGTTCACTCTAAGTCGCTTATTCTATCTTTTATACTAATTTACTCGCTGTATAAAATTCTGCTGAAATAGGCAAAATTTTGAAGTTGCAGAGACGATTTTTTCATCAACAGGGAATGTATTATGAAAATAATTCTGAGTCTCGTTGTGCTAGTAGCATTTTTGCTGTTTTTAGCACGAACCAAACCAACGGCAAAAGCTAGTATCATTACGATGATTATTGGCGCCTTTATTGCCAGCTTTATTAAATTACCACTTGTTTCTTTCTTCCTTGTTGTTATCGCAATTGCTGTTGCCATAACTGGCCTACCAGCCATTCGTGAAAAATGGCTCTCGCAACAAGTTTTCGATATTTTTAAACAAATCTCTCCAAAGGTATCTCCTACAGAACAAATAGCCCTTGATGCAGGTACAGTTGGTTGGGATGGCGAACTATTTTCTGGTCGACCAGAGTGGGATCAGTTTTTACAAGCAACCCCAGCACTGACACCTGAAGAGCAAGCCTTTATTGATGGCCCATGTGAGCATGCAGTGAGTATGTGCAATGCTTGGAATATTGCCATGGAAAGAGCAGATATTCCTGAAGAGGCTTGGGAGTTTATAAAAAAAGAAAAGTTCTTAGGCATGATTATTCCAAAAGAATATGGTGGCCTTGGTTTTTCAGCTAAAGCACAATCTGCTGTACTGCAAAAGTTGGCTTCCAGTGATGTGCTTATGATTTCTGTTGGTGTGCCTAACTCATTAGGGCCAGGCGAGCTTCTCGTCAAATATGGTACCCAAGAGCAAAAAGACCACTATTTACCACGCTTAGCAGATGGTCGTGATATCCCATGTTTTGGTTTGACAGGTCCAAGAGCTGGCTCTGATGCGACGTCAATTCCTGATGTTGGTATTGTGTGTAAAGGGCAGTGGAACGGTGAAGAAGTCATCGGTATTAAGCTGAACTTTGAAAAGCGTTGGATCACGCTTGCACCAATTGCAACAGTTGTTGGTTTAGCATTTAGAATGTTTGACCCTGACCATTTGATTGGTGAAAAAGAAGATATTGGTATTACTTGTGCTCTTGTTCCTCGTGACACCAAGGGCATGGATATTGGTCGTCGACACTATCCTATTGGCAGCCCATTCTTTAATGGTCCAATCCATGGTAAAGATATGTTTATTCCTCTGGAATACATTATTGGTGGGCAGGAAATGGCTGGCCAAGGCTGGCGAATGCTGGTTGAGTGTTTATCTGTTGGTCGTTGTATTACCTTACCTTCTGGTGCATCAGGTGCTGGAGCTACAATGGCTGGCTGGTCTGGCGGATTCTCCCGCATTCGTCGACAATTCGGTGTGTCTGTTGCAGAGATGGAAGGGGTGCAAGTCCCACTTGCTCGTTTAGCTGCATTTGCTTATATGTCTCGTGCTGCGGTCAATCAAACGGCTAACATGATTGATCAAGGTCAAAAGCCTGCTGTGCCATCAGCAATTCTTAAATACCATTTGACTGAATTTCAACGTCAAATGGCAATCGATGCCATGGATATTCATGGTGGTAAAGCGGTGACTTTAGGGCCTCGTAATTACCTTGGTCTAATGTACTCAAGTGCTGCTGTCTCAATCACAGTTGAAGGCGCAAATATCATGACTCGAAATCTCATGATATTTGGTCAAGGTGCTATTCGTTGTCATGCTTATGTCCTTAAAGAACTTGAAGCCCGTGATAACAATGATCTTAAAGCCTTTGATGAAGCCTTCTTTGGTCATGTGGGATTAGTCTTTGCAAACGTTGCGCGATCATTGTTAGGTGGGTTAGGTATGCCTAACGGTCATAACCCATTTGATGGCGCTGCAAGACCTTATGCAAAAGCTGTGAATCGCTTTTCATCTGTATTGAGCTTAATGGCTGATATTGCAATGGCAACTCTAGGCAGTGAACTTAAACAGCGTGAGATGATTTCAGCTCGTTTAGGTGATCTACTTTCAAACTTATATCTGACTTCAATGGTTCTCAAGCAATGGCAGCATGGTGAGAAAAGCGATGGTGAAACTGCGCTGATGGAATATTCTTGTCAGTTTTTATTAAACCGATTTGAAGTAGCGCTTGATGGTGTTTTACGTCATCTGCCATATCAACCATGGATTAGAGCATTAGCATTAATCGTGAAGCCTTTAGGTAATAGGTGGGCTGCACCATCAGATAGCCTTGTGCATGTAATTGCTCGTGGTATTTCAACTGACAGTGAAATGCGTAAGGTTGTTCTTGCTGGGGTTTCAAATGTGCAATCTAAAGATGATGCTGCGGTTAAAAATAACTTAGCTGAATATAACCATTTGTTGGCTGAGTACCCTAAAGCAGAGTCGATTTACAGCATACTCCGTAAAGCGCAATACAAAGGTCAAATACCAATGACTGCGCTGCATCCAGAGCTTGCTTTGGAAGAAGCGCATGAAGCAGGGCTTGTGACCAAGCAAGAATACGAATTTATGGTTGATTTTGAGGCGCGTGTGCTTGAAATGATCTCTGTGGATGATTTTGAGTTTGATAAGGTGACTCTCGCTTCATAAGAAGATGAATAAAAAAAATGGGCGCTTTATGCGCCCATTTTTTTTTATTCAATATTTTTATATTTCAACACACGATCTAACACTGGTGAAAAGTTTTCTGCATCGAGAAAGCCAGTCACTCTAAACTCTTTTATTTCTTCACCGTGAGAGAAAAAAAGAAGGGTAGGAGGGCCTATCATTTCGAGCCAATCAAGAATAGCATCAGTTTCAATGTCTTCAGTAATATCAACTTTAATTAATGCCATTTGTTGCATGCGATCAATCACGTTTTGATCTGTAAAAGTTTTATGCTCAAACTCAAGACAAGCAACACACCAATCGGCATAGACATCAACCATTGCTGTTTGACCTGCTGCATTTGCATCCACTATGGCTTCTTGCAGACTGGATAGATCTTTGACAACTGTAAACTCAAGAGGGCTCTGTTGGAGACTGACTTGGGTGGGGGTGTTGATGCTTGGCCAGATCGTGGTAGTGGCTTTGTGCATTAAAAGCGCTGTTGCAATAAGGCAGCAGACGCCAAGTGCTTTCAGAAATAACACACCTTGAGTTGAGCCATGATTTGTCTGGTGCAGTGCACCAAGCCAAACACCAAAAAATGCAAGAATAAGCGCACTTAAACCATAAAGTACAGCATTATCTAAGAGGTGTTTGACGAGATAAAGTGCCATAAACAGCATCATAAAACCAAATAAATATTTTACGCGGTTCATCCAAGCGCCAGCTTTAGGTAAAACATTTGCCCCAGTTGTGCCGAGAATAATAAGTGGTGCTCCCATACCCATTGCTAAGGCGAACAGTGAAATACCGCCTTTAATAACGTCACCTTCTTGAGCTACATAGAGTAATAACCCTGCAAGCGGTGCTGATACACATGGTGAAACGACTATTGCAGATAAAGCACCAATCAGAAATACACCAACATATTGGCCACCAGGAATCTTATTTTGTACATCATTTAATTTATTATGCATGCTTGAAGGCAAGCGAATTTCAAATGCCCCAAGCAAAGAGAGGGCTAATACGACAAAAGCACCTGCTAGAGGCCAAAGAACATAAGGGTGCTGCATGTAAATTTGCAATCGCGAACCGCTTAATGCAACAAGCAAACCTGCAGCAGTGTAGACAAGCGCCATTCCAAGCACATAGCTTGTAGAGAGGCCAAATCCCCGTTTCGTTGAAAGGCGTTGTTGGTCACCACCTAAAATAAGGCTGCTGAGAATAGGCACCATTGGTAAAACGCATGGCGTCAGCGACAAAGCAAGCCCAAGCCCAAAAAAGATAAGAATATTGCGAATGAGGGATGTATTTTCGATGGTTTCTGATGAAGTGTTCGATGCTAATGCTGGAGAGTCTAATGTCTCAATTTCTTTAGATATTTCATCTTGCTGGCTTTCAGGTACTGGCAGTGTCAGTGTTTCTTTAAAGTTGGATGGTGGGTAACATAAGCCTGCCTCAGCACAGCCTTGAAAGCTTGCATTAACAGTTACAGTTTGAGGCTCATCAATGGTGTAATCACTGGATATACTCGTATCATGATGGTGAACAACAACTTCGCCCATGAATTCATCGTTTTTGAGTTCACCTTTGGGGGTGATAATAGGAGCCCCTAAAACAAGCTCTGCTCCATCTTCGTCTGTGACTGTTAGAGAGAGGGTGTCTTCATAGAGGTAGTAGCCATCGGCAACTTCCCATGAAGCAGTTATCGCACCATTCTCTACAGTAATATTCGTTTTGAAGGCGTCATCGACCTTGAGAAAATCTGCTGCAAATAGCGAAGATGTGCTAATCAAGAGAACGCATAAGCTTGTCAGAGCGGCTTTAAGAGGGCCAATATTCATAGTTTTAACCTAATTAAAATGAGAGCTGCCTAGGCATATCCTTTTAAGTATACTCAAAAGGCCGAGACGATGGGTAAACGTCCCAAGAGCGTTATAGAAAAGTTATACTTGCTGACATACGTGCTGTAGAAATGTATAGTTGCAACAGAATACACAGCCTAGGAATCATAAAATGACAGACAATATGTTTAATGATCTCGATATCATTTATGTTGAAGCACTTAGAGTAAATGCAAACATTGGCGTTCATGACTGGGAAAAGCAAATTCAGCAACTTATGTTTGTTGATTTGGAGATTGCCTTGGACTTAGCTGATGCATGCCGTTCAGACCAATTAGCTGATACATTAGACTATGTCGCTATTGCTGACACTGTAAAGAATCTTGCAGTCGAAAAGCACTATGAGCTGATTGAGTACTTTGGTGAGACTATTGCTCAATCATTGCTTCAAGACCAACGTGTAAAACAAGTTAAAGTCACGATCAATAAGCCAGCAGCTATTCCAGATGCGAAAAAAACAGGAGTGAAGCTGTGTCGCAGGCAAGCGATCTAAAACCAGTACTGTTTGGCCTTGGGTCCAATGTAGATATGCGTCGTCACATTCTTCAAGCCATTGAAGCGCTTGAAGGTATATGCACTCTTCACTATATAACACCTTTTTACAAGAATGAGGCTATTGGTATTCAGGTGAAACCAGAATACCAATTTTATGTGAATGGTGTGGTTTACGGCATGACAGTGCTTACTTTGGATGTTTTAAATGATCGTTTAAAACATATAGAAGCTGAAATTGGTCGCAAACGAAATAGCCAAGCTTGTGCTATTGATATTGACATCCTCGCTTACGCTGATTATACAGGACCATGTGGTCGTCATCGAATTCCTCGTTTAGTTGATACAGATCCATATTATTGGCGCTGTATTGAAGAAGGGGAAAGCATGACTGATGGATCATGGGAAAAAATTGCACTACAAGAGCTTAAGAATAGAAATTATGACAAGAAACCGCTCATGCAAGAATACCTCCAGTTCATTCTTAAGTAGCTTTGAAACGCTTGTAGTGTCGATTAAATATAAGTGCTAGTACAAACAATAGAACACCGTCGAACCATGGGCTTGCTTTGATCGATAGAGAAAAAGGAGGTGCTGTATCATTTTTAGCTTTTAGAACAGGGTTCTCAAATGAATCTGTTTCAAAGAGCTCTTCTTCTTGAATATGAAATGATGTGTCTAAAAATAGCCGCGCTTCGAACAAAAACTGATTGAATCCACTTAATCCAATTTCGTTGATGGTGTTAAATCGAGCCTCTAAATATGCATATGATTGACTAGTGAGGCCCCACTCATAAGATGACTCTGCTTCCTCTAACGCAGGTGCGTCCAGTTCAAAGAGCAAATGGCTTGCAGGATAAAATTCTAAATTATTATCTTGATGCACGATTGCTGCTTTGCTTTGCAAAGATATGAAGCAAAGAAGGAGCAATAATACTGACTTTATCGTATTTTTTAATGCAGTGAGATCAACCATTGACTTCGATTAACATCCTTTCAAACCGTCCTAACACTGTATTAAAAGCCTCTAAGTTGTAGACTTTTATATTAGCTAGAAGGCCACTCAATCCGTGAGTTTGGTTAAAAAATAGCTAGTCTGTTTAGTATGGCATGTATATAAAAATTAACAACGTTAAACTTGGCGGCTAAAACTCAAAGCCTTTGCTATGATTATGATACGACACTTTATATCAAGTTTTAGAGTCAGAATAGGCTCATATTAAGGCATTAAAATTTATGACTATTTCGGACGAAGAGTCTCAATCGTGTTACCTCAATCATTTACAAAGTTTTAATTCTGAGTCTGGTAAAGTTGTTTTAACGAATGATGTTAAGAATGAACAGGGTGTTCTACTTGCTGCAAAAGGTGAGCGCCTTTCTGAAAACCATGTCTCTAAGATGATACAACATAAGCTTTTAAGGCCTTTAGAAGAGTGTGTAGGTTTAGAGCCAGTTTTTAATGCAAAGCTTTTACGGTCTCGATACGATGATATTTTTGAAAAATATCCAGATATTGCTGAGGTCGTTAAAGTAGCTGGTGCAGATAAAGCATTACTTGCTTGTCTTTTGTACGTCGAAAATATTGCCATCATCATGCAAAAGTTAACTATTATGGGGCATGCACTTGAAGAGATGCTGGATAGAAGCATGTTGAATGCAGCCTTATCTTTATCCCTTGCTATTTATGATGGTTTTGATAAAAAAGAATGCGTTAAATACTTTGTTGTATCTCTCATTGAAAACATTGGCTACCTCCATTTAAACCCACATTTGGCAGATGAAATTTTGCCTGCGGTTGAGTTTTGGCGAGAGTTTTATGTGCATCCTTTAGTCGCAAAGCGAATGTTGAGCAAAGTTGCAGGTGTTCCTGCTTCTATTGTTCGCGGTGTGGCAGACTCTCATGAGCGTATTGATGGGACTGGCTTTCCTCGTATGGCTGCCAAACAAGAGATGACAGCGATTGCGCTTCATACAGGGCTTATCGATGAGTTAACTCGCCTCCGTTTTTCTCGTGGTATAAAACCTAGTATTACAATACGAGAAGCGATGGCTATGCTGCAGTTTAGACGTGCTCATTTTTGTGATCATGCATTTGCTACATTAAATGGTTTGATCTTGAGTGCAGATTTAGCACCTTCGCCAATTGCAAAAGAAGAAGAGCTTGTGAGCTTTGCGCGCCTGCAGCTTGTCTATTACACAGAATGTCTTGTGTATTGTGATGTAGTAGCTCGTATTGCAGACTCAAGCAGTCTTGAATCTAATTCAAAGTCAATTGAACGATTACACCTCATGTGTAAAGGCTTTATTAAAAGTGTGTTTGCTTCTGGCATGTTATCTCAACCTATCTGGCGTTTAATTGAAGAGTGTGCGAATAATAAAGAGCTTGAGCTTTTACAGGATATGATGGAAATCGACCATGCGCATCATGGTATATTAGATCGTCTGCATGAAATTTTTCTTTTACTGGAATATATTCTTGAATATGAAGAGCAGCCAGATGAAATTGCTCAGTCTGCAGCATTTCTTAGTCTGAATGGTTGTTGGGCATTCTTTACTCATTTGAAGTCAGAGCGTGAGCGAAGCCATATTGGATGGCAGTCGCTCATTGATAAAATGTATGATGGTCAAAATGACCTGGGGGCAATTATGCAGAGTATGAAGGCCTCTTAAATACTAGTCTTTATTAAGAAGATCTTTTAAGCATAACTGGTCAACATCGTAAATACCTATATTGGTATTCATCCAATTTCGATCTATTTCGGTATCTTCATACTCTAGTGTTAAGCAGTCTGATATTTTTTCATCATAGCCGCCTCTAACAATTAACTCTTGGTTAGTAAACATTGATTCGTAATCCACAATATGTGTGATTTTATTGTTAATTAAATATTGGTATAGGTTGCCAGAAGTAATATATTCAACAATTGAATCATTTGCTAATCCATCTATGTTAATTAATCCTGTTTTAGAGAAATATCCGAGGATTCCTGCATTCCAAGATGCATAAACCCTGTTGTTTTGTGTTTGTGGGGGCATATGATTTTTTGCAAGTAAGTACATGCCTTGTTGATTTTTGTATATAGGTTTAGTGTAGTTTTTTAAGCATGATCCGATAGAGAAAATAATTATAACGTATAAAAAAATAGATTTTAATTTGTGAGGGATGGATTCTATGATGCTTGCTAGTAAAAAAACTGCAGGGATTGAGAAGTTTGAAATGTACCAATACTGTATTGATTGGCTGTTTGCCCCGTAAAAAAATAAATAGCCAAAAAAAGAAAATATACCAATAAAAGTGATTAGGTTTTTATTGCTAAACTTGTTGTTTTTTATGAACAGCAAAAGTGAGAGTGATATCAGTGTAAGTATTGGTATCTGAAATGCTAGGCTGGATTTTTGAGCTATTGGAAGGATAGTAAGGCCTGCAAGTCTTGCAGAAGGTTCTAAGTTGTACCCAATAATTTGAGACCAGAATGATTTGACGTGAGCGCTTGATTGTAAAATATGGCCCGAAACAAAATAGTTGTGGGTAAAGCTTAATGCTAATCCTATAATTGTGCCAGATAGTGCCCAAAGTGCTTTGGTTCGAATTTCTTCTAGGGAGTTTTTTTTATCTAATATACAGAAAGTGAATGAAACTAAAAAAATGCACCCAATTGTTAGGGCGGCGTCTGAACGTGCGAGTGATGTTAATATTCCTAAGGAAATGAGTGCTATTTTTATAGATAAATAGCGGCTTTTGATTTTTGGGTTTAATATTGTGCATGATGATAGTGATGCCAATAAAATTACCAGAGATGACTCCATTATCATTGTTGGCTGTATTAGCATTACAGGTGTTGTAAAAACTGCGAGAGCTGCTACTGATGCCTTTTCTGAAAAATACCACCTAATAGTTTTATATATGATGGTGCAAGCTGTTGATAAGAATAAAATTGAAATGGCTGTATTTATTTTGAAAATTGTTAACCAGTTTTCAGGCGAAGCTAAATTTGCAATGGCTGTTAATAAATAAGCAAATAAAATATGGAAACCTGTTGCTGGATTTGAGCCATCAAAAGACCAGAAACCATCATTGATTTTATGTTTTACCATGTTGAGATAGTAAAATGCATCATCAGGTATAAAGTTAATTAAATGCTCAGAAGAGTAGCTGCCAATAAGTAAGGCCCTAGCAGTATAAAAAATAAATAGAAAAATGAAGAGTAGTTTCGTTTTTCTTGAATAGATGAAATCCTTTAGCGTATCCAAGTTTCTTGTCCTAATATTAGTAATCCGAATTATTTTTTGGTCAGTAGTATTTTTTCATAAAGCTCTAAGTAGTCTTGAGCTGACCTATCCCAGTTAAAAGTAGCTGCATGTTGTTGCGCTGCAGTGCCATGCTCCGGTTTTTGCTGGAAATGCTCGAGTCCGTACTTAACTGTTTGTGCCATCTGCTCTGCATTAAAAGTATCCCAGTAGTAGGGATAATGTCCGCCAACTTCTGGAAGACTGGTAAGTTTAGAGCAAAAGACAGGCTTTGTATAAGCCATTGCTTCAATAATAGGTAAGCCAAAGCCTTCAGTTTTAGAGGGAAATACAAAAGCAATCATATTTTGATAAAGCCAGTGTCGCTCTTCATTGGTGATATGTCCGAGTAATTGAACCCTATCACTCAAACCGAGTTCTTGCACTTTAGCTTTGAATGCTTCTGCATATGGTGTTGTATTTTTACCTGCAATAACGAGCTGAAAGTTTGGTAGCAGTTTAAGCATGTCAAGTAAAACGATAAAGTTCTTTTTTTCTAAAAACTCGCCAATGCTAAAGAGAAAGGGTAGGTTTGATTGAAACGCAACAGGCTGTGCGTTAATTTTTTGAGTTTCAATGCCTCCGTTGTAAATGACATCAATTGAATCTGAATTAAGTGGAAGGTACTCACAAACTTCATCTCTAACAAAGCTGGATATTGTATTGATATGGCATGCTCTTTGTACTTTTGCTTCAACTTGTTTTAGCTTTCTTGGCCAGTCTTCTTCGTTTCGTTCTCGTAAGAAGTTCAGATCATGAATTGTAAGTAGCATCGGTGTTTTTGAGTCAACAGGAACAAAACCTGAGTTTTGATTTGTAAGGTGCCAGAGGTCGTATTGCCAGTTTCTTTTAAAAATTGACTTAATACATGTAGGGACAGAATCTCTGTAGAGGCTGTTTTTATATCGATAACCATCTGCACCAGGAAATAACACTTCTTTACCCTTTGGGATAAGGACATCAACGTGCATAGATGAAGGTTTTAATTTTATAATGGCATTACCAAGAGCAATACTAAACTGACCTAAACCATTATGAATAGACTTTGTTGCTGTAAAGTCTATTAGCATCCTCGCTTTCATCTTTTCATGTCCTCTTTGGTTCGCTTTGCGTTTATAGCGGCTCACGTTGCGCTTTTTTATTTATTGACTACGTTGAATGCAGAACATAATACCAGAATTGAGCACAATTCTTTAATTACTATCCTATTTATATATGTATGTCTGTTTTATTGAGTCAGAGCTTGGTATAACTCTTTGTCTGGACTCAAAATTTGCTATAGTTCTTATCTAGATGCCCAGTGATCATATAACTTGATCCACGCACACTCCCAGTTTTGAAGTCACAAGGATATTAATATGACATGGTCTGGTGATAATAGTGCCCAGCAAAATGCTGTAGCACAGCCTCGAACAAATGATAATCCCCTTATTGAAAAGCTCGTTATGAAGCTTGCTAAAGAGCAGACGAGGGCGAGACGCTGGGGTATCTTCTTTAAGCTAGTCTTTATTGTTTATATTCTTGCCATCATGGGGCTTGCTGCAAAAAATTCAAATGAAAGTGCTGCAGGTGTTCAGGAAGAGCATACAGCAATGGTGCAAATTAATGGCATGATTGGTGAAGGGCAGGGCATGGGTGTATCGGCAGATCAAGCTGTTATAGGGCTACGCAAGGCTTTTGAGGCAGCAAACTCTAAAGCAATTTTACTTCGCATTAATAGCCCTGGTGGAACACCTGTTAATGCTTCAATGATTTATGATGAAATTATTCGTCTGAAAAAACTTCATCCAGAAAAGAAAGTAGCAGCTGCTATTACTGATATGGGTACATCCGGTGCTTACTATATTGCAGCAGCGGCGGATGAAATTTATGCCAACTCTGCATCTGTTGTCGGCTCTATAGGTGTTATTAGCCCAGGTTATGGTTTTGTTGAACTCATGGATAAAGTAGGTGTTGAGCGTCGTATTTTTGCTGCTGGTGATAATAAAGCAATGCTTGATCCATTTAGTCCACTTAAAGAATCTCAACGAGAGCATTTCAGTACTATTTTAGAAGATGTTCATAAGAAGTTTGAAGAAGATGTAATGGCTGGTCGCGGTGATCGTTTAAAAGAAACAGATGAAATATTTAGTGGTTTGTTCTGGAGCGGAGCGCAAGCAAAAGAGCTTGGCTTGATTGATGGTTTTGCGAGCCCTGGTGGTGTTGCTCGAGATATTCTTGGTTATGAAGAAATTGTCGATTATACAAATGGTCCAGAAGGTCTAGATCGCTTCCTCGATATGCTAAGTGCCCCCTTGTATAAAATGGCAACAATGTGGCATTCTGGCAACCCTGTTATGGCTATGCCACAAGGTTATTGATTTATAATGAATAATTATAGCTGCAAAGGTAAGGGGGCAGCCCAATTACTCTTGCAGCCTTTTGCTCTTTGGTTCATGTGAACCTTGTTTGTCACATGGCAGCCTTGGGGCGCCTATTTTGTGATGAGCGGAGAGTTTTTAAATGTATATTAATACCGTGAAACGGTTTCTCGCCCTGTCTATCCTTCTTTTTTCTTCCTACTCATATGCCAATGACGCTCAGCAACCTGTACCGGTTCAAGTAATGCAGCTTAGTGCAATGAATGTACCTGTAAAAGTTGAGTTGCCTACTGTACTTATGGGGTCTGAGGAAGTCGAAATACGTGCCAGAGTTGCTGGGATAGTTGAAAAAATTCACTTTAAAGACGGTGATCAAGTCAAAAAAGGTGATCTTCTTTATAGTTTGGACACTGAGCAACTTGAAGCAACACTTGCTCGACTTGATGCAGATCAAGAAGCGCTTAAAGCCCGTTTAGACCAAGCTAATCGCAATTTAAAACGTGTTAACACATTAAAAACGCAAAGAGCTATTGCGCAAAAAGATGTTGATGATGCTGTCTCTGAGCAAGCGATTGCAAAGGCAGATATTCTTGCAGGTGAAGCTCGCCTAAAAGAAGCAAGCTTAAATTTAAACTATGCAAAAATCAAAGCACCAATTAACGGTTTCGTGAGTCGTTCCCTTGTTTCTGAAGGGGACTATATTCAATCTGCTGGCGATGTATTAGTTAATTTAACTCAACTTAACCCTATTTATGCAAGATTTAGCATTCCAACACGTTCTTATCAAGCTATTCAAGCAGAAGCAATGATGGGGAGCGTTGTATTACCCCCATTAAGTGACTGGAAAGCAAAGCTTAAATTTGGTCATGGTCAATATTATGATCAAGTAGGCACAGTTGATTTTCTTGATGTAAAAGTTGATCCATTAACAGGTGCTCAAGAATCACGAGCTACCTTTCCAAACCCAAACAATCGCCTTCAACCCGGTCAGTATATGCGTATTTTTGTTGAAGGTGCATACAGACCAAATGCTATAGCGGTACCTCAAGAAGCTGTTCTTGATGGCCCTCAGGGCAAATACGTATATCGTTATGCAAAGCAAGAACAAATGTATGTAGCGCAACCACAGCCTGTGCAATTAGGGGAGTGGGTTGTACTTCAAGGTCGAAACTATTGGGTTGTGACAAAAGGGCTTGTGCCTAATGATCAAATTGTCGTTTCTGGACATGCTCGTATTTTTGTTCCAATGACACCAATTCAAGCTGCAGGACCCTTGCAGGTTCAAGGTAAAGATGGCGAAGCGCTCTCCGAAAAATCCATTTAGAGGCTGAGAACATGATTTCTCGATATTGTATTGATCGGCCGATATTTGCGACGGTCGTTTCCCTTTTTATTGTGATAATGGGGTTAGCTGCCTTACCGCAACTCCCTATTGCACAGTACCCAGAAATTGCACCACCTGTTGTACAGGTGACAGCTGTTTATCCGGGTGCATCAGCAGAAGTACTTGAGCAAAGTGTTGCGGCACCTATTGAAAATGCATTGAATGGTGTTGAAAACCTCATGTCGATGGCATCTACTTCTACAAGTGCAGGTGCTGTTAGTATTCAGTTATCGTTTGAAATTGGCAGTGACATAGACCAGGCTGCAGTCACAGTTAATAATCGCGTAAAACAAATAGAGGCTCGCTTGCCTGAAGATGTTCGTCGGCAAGGTGTTGTCGTTGAAAAGGGCTCTTCGAGTTTTTTGCAGGTGCTTGCCTTTTATTCGCCAGATAAATCCATGACGGATTTAGACACATCAAATTATGTGACATTAAATGTACTGGATCAAATTAAACGAATTCCAGGCACAACCAATGTTCAAATTTTTGGTGCAAAAGATTATGCCATGCGTATTTGGTTACGACCAGCTCGTTTAGCTGCTATGCAGGTATCTGTTGATGAAGTGCTTGCTGCTGTGCGAGAGCAAAACAGTCAGTATGCCGCTGGTAAAATTGGTGCAACCCCGATTGCAGAAAATAACCAAGAACTTGTTTATACAGTTTTAGCGCCAGACCGTTTATCTGACCCAAAAGAATTTGAAAAAATTATAATTCGAACAACACCAGAAGGCGAAATATTACGTCTTGCCGATGTTGCTAAGGTTTCTTTAGGGAGTAAAGACTATGACTTCGATGGTCAATTTAACGGTAATGCGGCAACTCTTGTTGGTGTCTTTTTGCAATCTGGTGCTAATGCATTAGAAGTTGCAGATGCTGTGAAAGCTGAAGTTGACGCTTTAGCTGAAGCTTTTCCAGAAGGACTTGCTTACGCTATACCATATGACACAACGCGGTTTATAGAAGTGTCTATTGATGAAGTCATTAAGACGCTACTTGAAGCTATGATACTTGTCTTTTTAGTTGTGTTTATTTTCTTACAAAATATTCGAGCTACTATTATTCCTTGTTTAGCTGTACCTGTCTCGCTAATAGGGACATTTACAGGTATGTATTTACTTGGGTACTCAATTAATACGTTAACTCTATTTGGTCTTGTGCTTTCAATTGGTATTGTTGTTGATGATGCTATTGTTGTCCTTGAAAACGTAGAACGTATTATGAGAGAGCAGGGTAAATCACCAAAAGAAGCTGCTATTCAAGCAATGCAAGAGGTGACAGGCCCTGTTATTGCAATTGTTCTTGTTCTAGTTGCAGCCTATATTCCTGTTGCATTTATTTCTGGCTTGGCTGGTGAGCTTTACAGGCAGTTTGCAATAACGCTTTCTATAGCAGTTATATGGTCTTGTATAGTTGCGCTTGTTTTAACACCAACACTTTGTGTTGTTATTTTAAAGCCTCATAAAGATCCAGAGAGAGGCTTTTTCCATTGGTTTAATATTGCCTTTAATAAAATTACAAATGGCTATCTAAAAGGTGTAAGAACCTTCCTTTTAAAGGGCTTTATTCCATTAGTACTTTTTATTCTGATGGTAGCAGGTACTGCTCAACTCTTTAAAATGACACCAAGCTCGTTAGTGCCTGATGAAGATCAAGGCTTTTATATAGCTGTTGCAATTTTGCCTGATGGTGCCACATTAAGACGTACTCAAGAAGTAGTTAAAGAAGTACAAGAAGCTGTTCGTTCAAACCCAGCGAATAAAGATATCGTTTCTTTTGCAGGTTTTGATTTTCTTGGTAATGGCTATAAGAACAATGTCGCTACTTTCTTTATCACGCAAAAGCCATGGGATGAGCGAGATATGGACTCTAAAGCACTTGTTGGCGATTTCTTTATGAAAACAGGTCATATTGATGAGGCTTTAGTGCTTGCATTTAACCCGCCTGCAATTATGGGGCTAGGCAGTGCTGGTGGTTTTGAGTTTTATATTCAAGACCAAGGTCGTCAAGGCCATGAAGCATTGCAAGGTGCTATGGGGGCATTTATGGGCGCTGCTTATCAAAGCCCATTGTTAGGTGGTGGTGGCGGCCAGATTTTTGCTGCTTGGAAACCTAATACACCTCAATTAAAGCTTGATCTTGATCAAGAGCAAGCAAAACTAATGGGCGTAAGTACGAGTAGTGTATTTCAAACATTAAGTGCGACATTAGGCAGTTATTATATTAATGACTTCTCATACAAGGGACGATTATGGCAGGTCTTATTATCAGCTGATCCAGAATTTAGAATGACCCCAGATGATATTCTAAGAATACCTGTTCCTAATGCAGAAGGGCGAATGGTTAGCCTGAGTGCAATTGCGGATATTAAGTATGTGTCGGGCCCCGATACTTTAGAGCGCTTTAATAATTTGCTTGCTGTGAAGATTCAAGGCGAAGGTGCGCCTGGGGTGGCTTCAAGTGATGTGCTTAACGAAATTGCCCGTATAGGTGCCACTTTACCCCCTGGTTTCGGAATTGACTGGGCTGGCGCATCATTACAAGAGGTTAGAAGCTCAGGCAGCTCTAATTTTGCATTTATAGCAGCAATACTCATGGTATTTTTAATTCTGGCAGCTTTATATGAAAAATGGACGCTTCCATTTAGTATTTTGATGGCTTTACCTTTTGGTACTTTTGGTGCTTTTGCTGCTGTATGGCTGTCAGGAATGACAAATGATGTTTATTTCCAAATAGGCCTCATTACCTTACTTGGTCTTGCTGCCCGTAATGGTATTCTGATCGTTGAGTATGCTCACATTCTTGAAAGGGATTCGGCATACAGTCCGGCTGCAGCTGCAATCGAAGCGGCCCGTCTACGGTTTAGACCAATTTTAATGACATCTCTCGCCTTCATCCTTGGTGTTATTCCTTTGGTTCTCAGCACAGGTGCTGGAGCAGGGGCAAGGCATTCCGTTGGTATGGGGGTAATGGGAGGCATGCTAGCGGCAACATTCCTTGCAGTCTTTTTTGTACCTGTATTTTATTACTGGTTAAGCGCTTGGGGGCTGAGTGCTAAAAAGTTAGGTTAAAGAGCACCAATAATGCATGTATCCGATTACAGATATCGATAGAAAACTCATGGGGGGTGTGCTTTTTTTGTTGCTTGCTTAAATGAGCATCTATTTTTAGTGATAAAGTGACTTTTTTATCCACTACCAGTAATGAAGGCCTATATCAATGAAGTTATCTAATGTTGTAATCGAAGCATTACATCTACCTGTCCAGCAAGATAAAGCGCAGGATGAGCTGGGTTTTGTACAGTTAAAGCCTTGGCCACAAGTATCAGAAGATGCAACTGGCTTGGAGATTATCAATCATTTAAATAAAGTTGACCTAAAGCAAATAGCGATACCTCTTGTTGGTAATCAATTGAATGCGCTGCATCTGGAAGCTTTCAAAGGGGTTTTAAAGCAATTGCCCGCAGCGCTATCGCAAGAGGTCGTCAAACAGCTGATTCAGGAAGCAGCAAACACGATTGCGAGGACTAAAGCTGACCCGGCCAGCCATCGGCAAGCGCTCTATTATAATAGCCTGGTTGTTAACGGGCGAGTACAGTCAAATGAATACCCTACACCTGACTTTGCAACGCGATTGGTCGTGAACAGGCTCAAGCTTCTACTTGGTTTTCAGGATAAAGTATATCCCTACTGTTTCCCAACAGCTTATAGCGTTCCAACAGAATTTACTACAGCCTTAAAGGAGACTAAAAAAACATTAAACCCAGCTTGGACGGGTTTACATTATCAGGCGTCAAGCTTGATAAGGATGAGTGGTAGTGTGCCAGAAAAGGGTAATATTCATTACAAGGCTCATTTTATTGATAGCACCGGCACACCGGTTTTGGAGCAACCTGCAAATCTAGAAACGTTTTGTAAGCAAGGGATTGTTGCCATATCAGACACCCATTCTTTTTTACAATTTACTAATGCCGACACGCTTTTGAACTTTATTCCGCAGGAAATTCAAAAAACAATGACATTTATTCATGCGGGCGATCTTGATTATGAGCCGCAGACATCCCCATGGCTTAATATGATTGATGGCTCTCTGAGCCAAAACGGCCTCAGTTTTGAAACACTAAATCTTCATAAAAAAGATCACATGTCAACTTTATTAAAAGCAATGACGTTTAATTTTGATGGTGAAACTCACAAAGTGCCGTTACTCAAAGAACTTGAGAAAATAACTTATTTAACAGAAAATATTGGTACAAGATTCCTTGTTGGTGGCAATCATGATCATTTTTTTGAAAAACTCGGTAACTCAAATTTATCCCTATTTTTAAAGCAGTTTGGAATTAGTTTGATTCATCCTGACACGTCTTTTGTGGTAAACAGGACTTTATTTATTGGCAATCCATTGACATCCTGCAAGAATTTAACCAAAAAGCAAGCTGTTTCTTCGCCAAATACTGCATATCAGTTACCGCAAGAAGATGCTCAGATAGAGATGGACAACTGGATTGAAAGCCAGTTTAAGGATGCTGTTGAACAAGCCAAATCAAAACAGAACGCTGATAGAGTCTGTTTGATAATGCATAGTCCCTCGGGTACTAAAAATGGACAAATCAGTTATGCTGAATCTGCCCGGTTGATTGCACAGGATGCTGGTTTTAAGTTAGATATTATCTATGGTCATGCACATCAAGATATTGGTAGTAATACAGTTTTAATTGAGCTAAAAGACGGCGTAAGAGCTTTAAATGCAGCCTCAATTAATAAAGTAAATCAATTAAATCATGATGAAGTGCCACTTTTCGTAATCAGTCAATAAAATCACCTTGTTGGTACTAGTTATTGAGTTTTTTTAATTGTTCTATTATAAAATCACCTAATTTTGGCACTATCCGAAGTACGCCAGCAGCGCTTGGGTGGATACCGTCTTTTTGCATATGTTCTGCGTCCGTAAAAATAGGCTCTAATAAAAACGGATAAAGTGGAACATTGTAGTTTTGGGTAAGAGATTCGTAGGATTCTTTTAACTGCATCATATAATCTTCACCTAAACTAGTAGGTGGTTGAACTTTTGATAAAATTACAGGTGTGTTTGATTCTTGAAGCGTGCTTAACATCGCATCAAGGTTATCTTTGGTCATACTGGGTTGAAATCCGCGAAGAACATCATTGCCACCAAGAGCAAGAAAAACAAGGTCTGGCTTATTGCGCTTTAATGTCCAAGCAAGACGACTGCGTCCAGCGCTTGTGGTATCACCAGAAACACCTGCATTAACAATCTTCACATTTTTCTGGTGATCTTTCATGTATTTTTCTAGTTGAACAGCAATTGAGTCATTTTCAGCAAGACCATAGCCTGCAATGATGCTATCACCAAATAAAAGTATTTTATTTTCAGTCGAATCAGTTGAATAGGCTGGCAAGCCAAGAGCCATGAGTAAAAGGAGAGTCGTGGTGCGTACAAATGAAGACATAATTTCTCTCAGTCAAATTGCGTTGAGCTTAGCTGGCCCAGATAAAAAACCTACCCACATCTTGCATGATATTTCTCTTCAAGTACAGGCAGGCAGTGCAATTAGTATTACAGGGGCATCAGGCTCTGGTAAAACATCTCTAATGATGCTGATTGCAGGCGTAGAAAAACCAACTTCGGGTAAAATTATTATCGCTAACACTGATATTACTCATTATGATGAGGATCAGCTTGCAGCGTTCCGTCGCCGTAACATTGGTGTGGTATTTCAGAATTTTCATCTTATTCCTACAATGACAGCCTATGAGAATATTGAAATTGCGTTGGAATTAGCTGGTTTTGAAAATTGCGAGCAAAAAGCAAGGGAAAGCTTAAAGAGTGTTGGATTAGAGCAACGTTGTGATCACTACCCAGACCAGCTATCAGGAGGGGAACAACAGCGAGTTGCGCTTGCTCGAGCCTTTGCCACACAGCCCAAAGTACTGCTTGCGGATGAACCTACTGGTAATTTAGACAGTGAAAATGGACAGCAAATTACTGAGCTTCTTTTTCAGTTGGTCGATGAGTTCAATACCACTCTTGTGTTGATCACTCATGATTCGCAGCTTGCAGCAATGACTGACCGACAATTAGTGATGAAAGATGGAGTTTTGCATGAAGACTAATCTTTCCATAAAGCTGGCGCATAAGGAGTTGAAACAGGGCTGGAAGCACTTTGCTGTGTTTTTATCGTGCCTTATATTAGGTGTGACAATCATGGCTGGGGTAAATACTTTAGGCACAGTTGTTAAGAATTCTTTAAATCAAGAGGCACAAAGTTTACTCGGTGGTGATTTAGAAGTTCGTATCAGAGGTGTTGAAGCAACGCCAAAGCAGCAAGACTTCATTGCGCAATATGGTCGAGTATCCCAAGTCGCAACACTGCGAACAATGATGCACTTTAAAAACCAAAACTCACTCATAGAACTTAAAGCTGTAGATGAACGTTATCCTTTAATTGGCTCATTAGATTTAGAAGCTAAGTCAGGTGCTATTAGCAAACAAGAGGCATTGAAGGATAATGGCATTGCTGTTGATCCTGTGCTTGTCACTCAATATGGCTTAGAATTAGGCGATGAAGTTAATATTGGGAGTAATACTTTTATACTAAGAGCTTTTATTAAAAAAGAACCTGATCGAGCTGTACAAATCCTGACATTTGGGCCTCGTGTGATTATGAGCAAGGCTTCATTAGCGACGACAGGGCTAGTAAGCACTTTTAGTTTGGTTGATCATCGTTATCGAATTTTATCCAGCGAAACCCAAGTTTTAAATGAAAACTATGATAAGCAAGTTGAACAAGCCTTAATCGAAGCCTTTCCTGATACTTCTTGGCGTGTTAGTTCTGGTGCAGATAATAACAACACATTAAAACGATTTTTAAATCAATTAATTGCTTTTTTGAATTTGTCTGGTTTAGCAACTTTCTTAATTGCAGGTATTGGTATTGGGAGCAGTGTTCGTACCTATTTAGATAAAAAATCTGTAACTATTGCCGTTTTAAAAGTGCAAGGTGCTTCTAAACGTACCATTTTGCAAACCTATATGTATGTGATTGGTTTCTTATCTCTTGTTGGTGGCGTAGTTGGGGCAAGTATTGCCGGAATATTAACAACTACTTCAATGCCTTTATTACAAACCCTACTGCCAACTTTGGAGGGGCAAAGCGGATTTAATTTAACAGCCTCACTTTTAGCTGTATGGTATGGTATTTTAATTACTTATTTGTTTTCAATTCCTGCTATTTTTAGTGCGGTTGATATTAAGTCTGCTTCGCTTTTTAGGAGTAAAACAGCAAGTTTAATGCTGAGTAAAAGTCCTGTTTCTTCTGCAGTGACAACTGTATTATTAGTACTTCTTTCTGTCACATTATTTATTAATGCTCCAGATAAATTGATGATTATCGGAACTTTTGGTGTAATAGCAGTATCCTTTATTATTTTCAGTCTATGTACATTTGCACTGAAAAAAATAACGAGGTCAATTAAAGTAAAAAAACCTTGGTTAAAGTTAGCGCTAGGGAATATCTATAGACCAGGTTCTTCAACTGGTACGATTGTTTTTGCAATAGGGACCAGCTTAACTGTTTTAATAGCGCTTACATTAACTGAAGCTAATTTTCAAATGCGCATTAAAGATATCGCGGAAACTCAAGCACCATCTCTTTTTATGATTGATATCCAGCCCCATCAAGAGCAAGCATTAGAACAATTACTTTATGAGTATGCTAAACCAGAAGATGTCATGCTTTCACCAATGGTGAGAGGGCGAATCACTGCATTAAATGGAACACCTGTTGAAGATATTGAAGTTGATGAAGATGTAAGCTGGGCTGTGCGTGGTGACAGAGGTATTAGTTATAGTGCTAAACCATTGGCAAATTCAAATATTGTAGAAGGTGAGTGGTGGGCTGCTGATTACACTGGGGAACCATTACTCTCTGTGGATGAGCGCTTTTTAAAAGGAATGGGATTGAAAGTTGGTGATACAATGACTCTTCGCATCCTTGGCGAAGATATAACTGCAAAAATTACAAGTGCTCGAAAAATTGACTATACCTCTTTTCAGTTGAACTTTGCTTTAATGCTTTCCCCTGGTGAAATTAACGAATATCCACATACGAGTTTAGCTACAGTATTTCTTGATAAACACTCAAATGATGATGATGAAATTATTAAACGAATGGCTAGCGAATTTCCTGGTGTGACAGCAATTAAAACAAAAGAAGTTGTGGGTTTAATTGAAAATATAATGGGGCATATAGCAACAGCTTTAAGTATAACTGTCGGTATTAGTTTATTTGCGGGGCTACTAGTGTTAACAAGTGCTTTAAACGCAACAATTAAGCAACGCATGTACGATATAGCTGTACTCAAAGTGTTAGGTGCAAGAAAATCTGATATTTTAAAGAGCTGTTCTGCTGAATGGCTCTTTATAGCTCTTGTGGCTGCTATTCTATCATCTGTTATAGGGACTGGAGCAGCAATGATGATTAATGCTCAGCTTAAAGGGCAAGAGTTTGTATTCTTGCCAGGTGTGCTTGGGGTTACCTTGGTGTTATGTCTGATTGTTATATGGTGTATAGGCTACATTGGTAACCGTACGCTTTTTAAATTTAGACCAGGTACACTTTTAAGAAATGAATAAGCACTGTATCTAACATCAAGCCGAGTCTCGAATAATAAGCTTGGCGTCAAGTTTAATATGATTTTTCAGTTTAAATTTTTTGATGCCAAGAATTGATAAAATTTTCTGCACAGCAAAAAGTCCCATGCTTTGCACATCTTGCTCTGCTGTTGTAAGTGGAGGGCAGGTAAATTGACTTAATGGGTGGTTATCATGCCCAGCTATAGCTATGTCACGATAGTTTGGGCCTGATTTATCTAAACACCCATAATTATATAGAGCTGAAATCATTCCAAAAGCAATACGGTCATTGGCGCATATAACACTTTCAAAATTGAAACTATTGCTCTTAATGAGTTTAACTGTTTCATCATGTGCCCAAGCTTCAAAGCTCCAGGTCGTACTTTTTTCAACGGGGATAAGCTGAGCTGTAAGTCTATTTTTTTTCATAAGAGCTATATAAGCATCGTAACGCTCATCTGAACTCGAATTAACGTTTGGCATAGGAAAATAAGCAGGCTTATGACCTTTGGATATCATATAGTCTGTCAGTATTTCAATACTTTGTGTATTATTGTTTTTGATGCTGTATCGCACACCAGCAAAAACTGCATCGATAAAAATAAGAGGGTACTCTTTTTGGAGTTGCTTTAGTTTACCCTCAATTTTTTTCATACCTGATGGGGCATAGCATATACCGTCTACTTTTATTGCCAGAAAGTTATCGATGGCTTTATCTTCTAAATGCGCTTGGCCATGAGCACACTCGATAAGTACACTATAACCATAGTGTATGGCTGCATTTTCGATAGATTTGATAATTGAAGCATAAAATGGGTCGCTTAAAGATGGTATTAGAACACCTATAGTGCGAGTTTCTTTTTTCATGAGACGAGATGCTAGAAGATTTGGCCTATAGTCAAACACTTTTAGAGCCTGCTCTATTTTATTTTTTGACCTTAAACCAATTGATTCTGGATTTTCAAAGTATTTAGATGCGGTGGGGCGGGAAACACCTGCTAATGCTGCAAATTCTTCCATGGTATTGACTTTATTCAAGGTGCTTCTCCAATAGCTACTCTAGCAGTATGTTCACACTATTATTGGTATTATTAAATGTCTCTAAGCCTGTTTGGATAGAGCTTATAAGTGCAGCCGGTATTTTTACACATCCTATTTGACCATACAATAATTGTTTACTTTGTGGGCAGAAAGTGCTCAAAACTTGAGGATTATGAGCCAATAGTAAGCGCTAAGCCTGAAAACATAAGAACTGTAAGTACTATTTTACGAAAACTACTAGGGGAAATTTTATAAAATAATTTGGCACCAATAATGCTCGAAATAAGAACAGCAGGGGTCATAATCGCGAAAAGCTTGATATGGGATGAGTTTATAAGTCCTTGATAGATATATACAATCATTGTAGCCCATAAGATACTTAGGCTGAAATTTTGAATAATTGCTCGTTGAGTTTCCTTTTCATAGCTATTTAAAGTACACCATAGTGTTGGTAGTACTCCTGCAAAACCACCAAATCCACTCATAATACCGCCACATAAGCCTACGAGTAAGTTAACAACTTTATAACGTATCTGTACTGGAGGGATAATGTGCGCAAAAAGCATGAGTGGGCACCAAATAAGGAGGAAAATACCAAGAAGTCGTTTAAATAAGGTTATATCGAGGTAAGGCAATAAAGTTGAACCAATTGGAATACCAACCAAGCCACCAAAAATAAATGGCCCAACAAGCTTAATGACAAAGCCTGTTCTTACTTTTAGCGCTGAAATAGTTTGTCCTAATAACCCTCCGTAAAGTGTAAGGATAGCTGCCGTTTTTGGTTCCAAGAACCATGCCCAGCAGGACATAGCAACAACTGCAAAGCCAAAGCCAGATAAGCCTTGGATAAAACCTGCTAAAAGTGAACCTAGTAGAAGAGGTATGAATACGGTGGTCATAATAATATACTATTTTAAATACGGGGGGGAATTATATCATAAATTATTTTAAATCTTGTTTATATTTATTTTAAATTTTTCTGAACTTTAATTTTTATTAAATGTCAAAAATAATATAGCATCAAATAAATTCTCTATGTTTTAAATAAAATGTCAGATTTTTAGACTTTAACTTATTTTTTTGCAAGTTTAAGAGTCTTAATTGTTCAATTGAGTTCTCATTGAGAACGATCAATGCTTCTCACTTTAAAATTGACTAGTATCAATTTTAATTATTTATAACAGATTTAACGATAAGCTTATGAATTATTGTTATTTCTAGCTTCCTTAAATTGGATATAAACTCATCACACACAGTGCAATAGGTAAGCGCCTAACGTAAGTGGCGTATTGCTGGCTGAAGTTACTTTAAGCCTTACCTTTAAACTAGAAGTAGGAGGCTTTTCAGTATGAATTTTCAACAATTACGCATAATACGTGAAACAGTCCGTCAAGAGTTTAACCTTACAGATGTCGCAAACGCTCTCCATACCTCGCAATCAGGTGTTTCAAAGCACATTAAAGATTTAGAAGATGAGCTTGGAATCGAGCTATACATAAGAAAGGGCAAAAGGCTATTAGGCTTAACTGATCCGGGGCTTCAAATGCTCCCGATAGTTGAGCGGATGCTCTTAGATGCGAATAATATTAAAAATCTAGCGGATCAATATTCAAACCAAGATACAGGGCAGCTGACAATTGCAACAACACATACTCAGGCGCGTTATGTATTGCCTAAAGTAGTTACTCAATTTAAACAAGAGTACCCAAAGGTACAATTGAAACTTTTCCAAGGAAGCCCTAAAGAAATAGTACACCTATTATCAGAAGGTAAAGCTGATATTGGTCTTGCAACAGAAAGCTTAGGTGTTTCGCAAGAATTAATTTCATTTCCACTTTACACTTGGCATAACGTTGTAGCTGTATGTAAGGATCACCCACTTGTTGATCTTACACACAAGTTAACTTTAAGTGATGTTGCAGATTATCCAATAATTGCTTATCAGGAAGAATTTACCGAGCAAACAAATATAGAGCAAACTTTTATAGATGAGGGAATTACACCAGATATTGTGATGACGGCATTGGATACAGATATTATAAAATCCTACGTTAATTTAGGCTTAGGTGTGGGTATTATCGCTGATGTTGCATATAATGAAGAAGTTGATGAGAACCTCGTTATTATTTGTTCAGATCATCTTTTTTCAGAAAATAAAACACGACTTGCTATCAGAAAAGGGCACTTGCTACGCCGATATGCATATCGTTTTATAGAAATCTGTTCTGCTGAACTAACAGAAGAATATGTCGTTGATTGTATATCGAATGAATAAATGTTTTCTTTATGATAGTGGTCAGCCTAAGTGAATACAGTGTTTTTATTTTATTTGAACCTATAAAAATGAGGACTGATTTTTTATGAAATCTTTAATTTACCTTAGTCATAATAACTCCATGATGCAGGATGAATTAAGTTTTCTTGTTGATCGTTTTAAAATAAAAAATAAGTCATATGGCATCACTGGTTGTTTATTGGAACGCCATGGCATTTTTATCCAATATTTGGAAGGGCCGGTAGCGTCAGTTGATTGTCTTATTAATCATATAAAGCAAGATAAGCGACATAGCGTGCAGTTTACATTAGAGCAAAAGGTTAAAAAACGTCGCTTTCCTGAATGGTCTATGCAACTTCTGAATACCGGTACTCAAGTAGAAGAAGTGCTCTACTCTAAGCTTCTTAAAAGACTTGTTAAGGCTAAAAGGAGTTACAGGTCCAGATGGAGATTTGTTTTTCACTCTTTTTGTGTAAAGAAAGTATGGAAAGCAATTGATACTCTAGCTGCTGTTACTGTCTTGGATGATGTGACTGCGCCGAAAGATACATTTCGTTATTAGGGGGGCGGCCTTAAGTGATGTAGTGTGTTATGATGCTACTTCAATACATGGAGCACATATGTCACAACAGCAGCCTAATAACCCTTTGCACGGCCTTACCTTAGAAACCATCTTAACTCAACTTGTTGAATTTTATGGGTGGAGAATATTATTTAATGAAATTAAAATTAGATGCTTTATGAATGATCCATCTATTAAATCTTCATTAAAGTTTTTGCGAAAGCAACAGTGGGCTAGGGATAAAGTTGAGCAGCTTTATATTGATACATTTGTAAATGATTAAAAAGAGCCTCTTGTGAGGCTTTTTTTATGCTTGTTTTCTCATCCCAGCATAGCGTTCAGCATTTTCCGGTTTTCTATACCAGTCTTTTGCTTCAGATGTTTCAAATTTTGGCTTAGGTTTAAGCTTTTTAGCTGCATTTCTATTTATAAATGCAATAAGGTCCAAAGCACTTAATGTTAAGAAAAATCCGACTAACCAAAACATTGCTACATATGGGGCTATTTCAAAAAAAGACATTGTTTTAAATGCTTTAACTGCACCAAGTAAGAAAGCTCCACCCCAACCGAGTGTTGATAAACTTGAGCAAATTGCAAATTGAAGCCTTTCCTTTGCATTAAAAAAAGTGATAAGCGGTATATTATCAATTAAGTTTGTTTTTTCTCTGAAGCCTGGCATCACCTTTTTATTAATATAATATGAGTTTGCAAGTAACGCCCCTACAAGTAATGATTTCATCCATACCTTATCAGGAATTGCAGCTAAACTATCAAATCTGCTATAGACAATAGCAACACCACTTATGATTAATAAAAATAATCCGATACTTATAGTAAGGTGTAGTGTATCAAGTAATGGCATAACTGGTTTAAGCCTGAAGGATGGCTCACTCATACTTTTGAGTGTTCTTATATCTGCAATAAAAACACTACCAATCGCTAAGCATAAGCCCACTAAATGAAGTATTTTCCAAAGATCATCTAGTGAAAACATAATAATATACCTCCAGTCTTTTAATTCTTCTATTGGGTTATCAGAGATGCTCGTAATAGTCGATTTTTTCTCTGTTTCTCATTAATTTACATTAAATATATAGATTGGAACGTTAAAAAACGGATGTGAAATTGTTGTGAAATGTAAGCTAGAAAACGCCTTTAAATCGGTCACTTAAATAGGCTTCTTAAAACTAGGTTTTAAGTTATAGAGCTAGGGTATATTTGGCTCTTTAGTTATGGGGTAGGGTGCAGTTAATGTTTCATATCTACACCATTAAGGAATATAATTATTTATTAAATAAAGGTATGAAATGATAGATGGTTATCCCAAGAGAGATTAGATATTTCTGCATCTTGAAGAACTCTGTCTGTTGAAATTCCTGGCTGTTTATCTTTTACCTTGACGATACTGCCAATGCCGGAAGTAACTGTAAAAAGATTTTTATTATGCTCTAAAGTAACAATGCCAGCACAGTCTTGTAATGCTTTTTGTTGTATAAAACTATTTTCTTTTACATCCCAGAAACTTGTTATATTACCTCTTGGTGAGGTTACAGCAAGAGTATTTCCTTTTACCGCCAAGCTAGCTGTGTATTTATTATGAGCATCCCAAATAAAATCATCAGCTTCGAAAGGGATAAGTTTTTCTTCATTGGTATGCTGAAATATGAGTGGGATAGTATTTGGGTTGTATGATTGCGCACCAACGAACATTGTGCCTTCATCACTAATTGCCATATGTCGTAAACTATTTTGTGGATCTGTTGCAAAGTATTGCTTTATTAAAGAGCCTGTTTGTGTGTTTAGATATACAACACTTGATTCAAAATTATCTGTGTTAATAATTTCACCATCAATTTTAATAAGGCCACCATTAGCAACGATTAATTCATTCGAGTGGGGTTTTAATAAAAGCTGATGGGGTTCTATGCCATGAGTGGGGAAATCGCCTGTTCTTGTATAGCCATTATTTGGCTCATAAATGCCAATATAGCCTTCATGTGTCGTTGCATCATTCTCTGTGACAAAGAGGCGGTTATCTTTATCAATTACCCCATGCCCTGAATAATAGCGGTTTTCTGGTGCAGTAATTGTTTGCACAAGTTTTTTTGAATCTATATCGATAACATAAAAGTGGGTGCCAGGACTGCGATCAAAAAAGAGTACTTGTCCTTGGTTTGGTAAGTATTCACTGTGATGGGATCGCTCGGGGATAGGTTGTATGAAATAACATTCGCCTTCTGGCGTAAATGCTGCAGCATAGTGCTGGTTTTTTGTATCTGTACAGCCTGAAAAAACCAATTGATCTGCTTTAACAGTTTTTTGAGAGCAACCTAGCATGGAGACCAGGCATAGACCAAGATTTGAAGCAAGAAACTTTCGTCTATCCATGGGACTTCACCTTTTACTACTGTGATTTATGGAATACTTTTTGATTTAAAGGCCTTCATGTTGTGTGTTAATAAAGGCCTTCAATGTTGACTTTAGAAATCACCATCAGATGCATTAAAGCTAATTAAAATACCTAGAGCATTAACTACATCTTTGGCGAGCAATTTATTAAGATCGTGTAACTTAATAAAAAGAGCCTGTGACTTGTCTTTATTCCATTCGTTATTTTGAATTTGTGTGAAGCTAAAGTATGCTTCTTCGGAAATGAGAGGATCAATTTCATTCAGTTTCTTCTCAATTTGAACTGCGATCTTTTCATGACCTTGATCTTTTAAATACTGAATAAAACCATCATCTAGAAGAAAGGTCTTCAAACTTGCATAGTTATCTTTTACGTTTTGGTAAGACTGACCACTTCTCCAAGATTCAAGAAAGTAGGCATTAGGTCTTGATTTTTTATGACTTGCAGCCTCTGTTTCTTTCGTAAGTGAAACTGCAAGTGGATTCTCAAGCTTTTTATGCACAACAAGGTTTAAGTGGTTTAAATGAGCAGATAATAGCTGCGTTGTATTTTCACTGATTTTTTCTGGTGATATTTCTGCTTGGTTTTGAGATTGAGCAAGTTGCTCATCACCAAATTCAACCCACTCATTGGCAACCTGTTGAGTTGTTTGTGCAAGAGAGTTGCTAATCATTTGCGCTAAGTGGCAGCTTTTAGTTGGATCTGTAGTTGCCGCACTCTCATCGTAAATAAGGTATTCGAGTGCAGTCAAACCTTGCACAATAGCACCAGCTTTCTTTAAGTCTTCTTCAGAAACTGTGTCTTTTGCTAAGAGGGCTTTCATTTTACGGCCAATAATATTCTTTTGGTCAGGCCAAAATTCAAGTTGCCATTGACGGGATGATTCTGTAATTGGACCATATGTCACCCATTGTATTTCCTGCCAAGCAGACATTGTGCTTTCCCAATGAGGTTTTAAGCTTTGCATTGTGTCAAGTGTAGGTGAAGCTTTACATTCAGCTGCAGCTGATTGAAGTTTTTCAGACTCTGCTGCGAGAGCTTGGTAATCTTCTAGAATTGTTGTATTTACTTTTGCTTCATAGTTTGGGGCTTGAGGCTGACTACAGGCCGCCAAGAGAGACATTGTTGAAAGTGCAAACAATGATTTTAATTGTGAAGAAACTGTTTTAGCAGGTTTATGAGTCATAACATCATACTCTTATCGTGGGTGCAGAAAGATCAGTTTTGAGCAAAGAATCTTATTCATAGGCCTGCGAATAAAGCGAGAACCTTTGCTCAAAACAAATAATTAAAACTTGAAATAGTCGCATTGTTTTTATTAATCGGCAAGTTAAAAATGTGATAAATAAAAAAGCCAGCGCTGGTGGTGTGGGGGGGAGCAGCGCTGGCTAGGGCATGTTGACATGTCAACACGCCCTTGAATCGTGACGATTAAATCTTAAAAGTCATGATCTGCTGTATCTGGGTTTAGGTTATCAATACCAAGTGCGCCAGCAACTTCTTCGATATACTGTGTTTGAAGAACAAGTGCTTGAATGCTATTGCGAATGATTTGAGCGCCTTCTTCGTTGCCCGCGCCAATCATTTGGTCAAACTTCATGCCATCTTTTTCAGCATAACGAACCATTGTTTTAAGTTGTTTCTCAGCATCTTTAAGTGCTGCTTGCATGTCTTCACTTAGTTTTGGATTTGATTCTGCAACGAGGTCTGCAAGGCTTGCACCTTCAACTGTTTTATCTTCAGAAGATGTGTACTTACCAAAATACACGTTCTCAATGCCTTTCCAGTTGTAGAAATGCGAGAAGTGAGTATTATCGCTGAAGCAATCATGCTCATCTTCAGGTGAGTTTGCTTCAAGGGCTACTTTCATACGCTCACCAGCAAGTTCGCCTAGAGATAAGCTGCCCATACCGTAAAGGATGCGAGTGAGCGCTTGTTTAGCTGGTAGTGATTGGAACTTAGCTGCGTAGTTATCTTTTTGGCCTGGAGCCCATTGCTGTTCCATTTCTTTCAGGTCAGCAATAAGAAGGTCTGTTGCAGCTTGAAGGTATTGAACACGTCTATCGCAGTTATTACCTGTGCAGTTTTTGCCTTCAACGAAGTCAGTGTAAGGGCGTTCACCTGCACCTGCATCTGTACCGTGAAGATCTTGACCCCATAGAAGGAATTCAATAGCGTGGTAACCTGTTGCAACGTTTGCTTCAGAGCCACCAAGCTCGTTCAGGCTTGCTAAAAGATCTGGCGTGATGTTTGTTGCATCAAGAGTTTCGCCACCAACTTTAAGGGATTTAGATGCAATAATATTTAGATTCGCACCAGGGTTGCCAAGTTCATGAGTGTAGTCTTGTGCAACATAGTCAATAAGACCTTCATCTAAAGGCCATGCATTAAGTTGACCTTCCCAGTCATCAACAATTGTATTACCAAAGCGGAAAACTTCTGATTGTTGGTAAGGTACACGTGCTGCCTTCCATGCTGCTTTTGCATCTGCAAGGGTTTGTTCACTTGGGTTTGCAACAAGCTTATCAACAGCCGCATCAAGGTTTTCAGCAGTTGTGAGCGCATCTTGGAATACGGCATGAGCAACAGTTGTGTATTGCTTTGCGACGTCTTTTTCAGATACTGCAGCTGCTGCAGGGTTTACTGCTGCAGTTGCGAGAAGGATACTTGCTGTTAGAATTGAGTATTTCATATAGACCTCTATCTTTTTTATAATCCGCTATTAAATTGCTGCTGCAAATTGGAATACGATGTTGTTAGCAGTCTCATCAGTACCACCATCTTCAATGTCGTAATCTCTGTCTTGGCTTAGTTCAATACCCATGCTTAGACCATGATAGAAGTCTTTGCTTAAACCTAAGCTGATTCTTTCTTTAGGTAGCTCAAGGAAAAATGCTTCGTCAGTAACTTGGTATGCAAATGCATAGTTAAAGACGTCATTTTCGAAGCCGATTTCAAAATGAGTTGCACTTGGCTCGGAGTCGCTGCCATCACCTTCTAATGTATCAAGAGCTCTGACATGCTCGGCCACAATTTGTGCACCGCTTAGAGAAATCACAGCAGATGCACTTGCGCCAGCGACAAAATCAGCACCAGCAGCTAGACCATAGTCGTTTTCTTGAAGGCCATCTGACTCTGCAATATTAGAGATGTAGTCAGCTGAAAGAGCAACTACATCGTTTGCAAAGCCAACTCTTGCGCCATACTGTGTTGCTACATCACGGTTATTTTGATCTTGATCACCGTTAAAAATATAGGCTGCAGCATTAAGTGGGCCATTTTCAAAGTTAGCCACAATCGCAGTTTCTCTTGTTTCACCAATTTCAAGAGTAAGAGGATCGTTAACCATCATTGTTTCGTAAGTACCAAATGGCATGTAATCTTGACCTAGGTTAAAGGAAAAGAACGATTCCCATGGGGAGTAGGTTAGAGTTGCTACATCAACTTCAAGAGGTGTGTCGTCTTCTTCAAATAAAAGTACAACATTTGCTGAAAGTTCGTTTGAAATTTCATGAGATAAACCAAGCTCAACTGTAGCTACTGCAACGTCAGAAGAAGCTTCGCCTGCATAGTCTTCGCCATATGCAGCTTCAACTTCAACTGCACCTGCAATAACAAGGCCGCTATTAGATGAGCTACTTTGAGTTTCTGCTTGCTCTTCTAGAGCAGCTATGCGTCTTTCAAGTTCTTCTGTTGTTTGAGCTGAAACTTGAGTGCTAATACCTGCAAGAGCAAGAGTCATTATGGAAAGTTTTAAATTATGCTTGGAGTTCATTCTAACCTCATTCAATACATCTGCTGTACGTATTAGAGCTATGTTGTAGCTCTTAAATCTTGGTGTCCCTTGAACACTGGAGAGTATTTGATCATGAATGAGAATCATTATCAACAATTAATCACAGAAAGTTGACGCTTGTTTAATACTATTTTTTAGGAGATATTCAAAGACAATAGCGGAAAAGCAGTTCTCGTTACTCTGTAATTAGATCGATAGTTAACCTTTAAATCATTACAAGGAGTGGTAACATAAGACAAATTAAAAAGGGTTATATAGGACTGCAATCTCTTATATTACAATAAGGAAAATGACAATGACATCTTCTTCTATACCTCAAAAAATGCAATATATACCTGTTAATGACAACAGTCAGCTAGAACAGAGCGTTCCTAATAAGGGTAGAAGACTGGATTTTGATGGTTCAACACATGTTGATGCGAAGTTCAATAACGCAAATGGTGATTTGAGTAAAATACGAGTGGTTGTACCTCCACTATCCATCGTTACTATTAATCTAACAATGAGTGATAACACCAATAGAACAATCACTTTTGAAAATGTCAGTGAAACTGAGTCAATGCCGGGGCGCTTATATCTTGGTCAAGATGGCCATATTGGTGTTGCTGAGGGGATAGATACTCATAAAGATGACAATGGTAGGTCTATACCTTCATTACCAAGCATTTTTGGCAAGCACTCTACAAGTCGTGAAATTAAACTTTTGTTTCAAAATAGCGTAGATCCTGTTAATTTTAAAACATCAACACTATCAAATCAGTTTCCTGGGTTTCGATTAGATACAAAAAAAATAAAGCCAAGAGTAACTAAGGTTGATGTTGAAAAAGAGTTGCTAGCAGAACGTCGTGAAAAAGATGAAATTACTCGAACTCATGAAAAAGCTAAAAAAATAATTGAGCAGTATAGAGATCAAATTAAAGCTGAAGGTGAGGATGCAGTTTCAGTTGATTATGATGAATCTGAAGCACCAAGTCGTGATGTGGTTGACCCTTCTGCTCTAGATGTGCCACCTCCTAAAACAAGAGAAGATAAACAAGCTGATCTTGCTAATAGAGTTAATACATGGAGAGAAGACGTTTCTGAGTCAAACACTTTAGAGCGTCAAGAATCAACTTCAAGTAAAGCTTCTGAATATTTTGAGTGTAAGACTGGCTCCGAAGTCAATGATGAGCCTCAACCAGAGGTGAAAGATGATAAACAGCACGAACAAGCGTTTAAGCGCGTAGGTCATTTTAATATACCAACCAATACTAATACCAATAGTGGTCAGCCTAAAAGACCAACTAGCCAGATCTTCTGAAAATAAAATACAGGCATAAAAAAAGCAGCTTGATGAAGTGACCCCCAATAGTTGGACACTTTAATTATCCAGCTTTCAAGG
>TARA_B100000686_G_scaffold64932_1_pt1 | contig 36256 bp, 33 predicted proteins | sample TARA_B100000686 | Tara Oceans TARA_B100000686 (sample SAMEA2622733) | marine metagenome | biome: marine biome (ENVO:00000447); feature: marine epipelagic mixed layer (ENVO:xxxxxxxxx); material: "saline water (ENVO:00002010), including plankton (ENVO:xxxxxxxx)" | depth 150 m | reverse complement strand
CTTCTTCATTTGATTTAGCTGGAGTGAATAGAACAAGATTTGAATGGACCCAACATCAATTAGTTGATCACCTTCATGAGACTTGGACAAAGACACCGATGGGACCTCATTGTGAAAACACGAAAGCTTGGCCTTTTTGTTTATCGGCAGCAGGGTTAGGACTAAAAATGTATGACAATGTATTTGATAAAGGAGCACATTCTGCTTACAAGACTTGGCTAGATTACACCAAAGATAAGTACTATGGTTTCGATAAAAAAGGAACTCTGCAATGGGTAACTATGTATTACGATGCTTTAAAGAATCACCATCATAAAATCCCTCCAGCACACGCTTTAGCGATAGCTTTCTATGCTAAACCTCAAGCTCCTGAATTTGCTGAGTTACTTTATAGGGAGGGGGTTAGATTCTTAAAGTGGGATGATCCTAATGAGCCTGTTTCAGGTCAGATTGGTCTAGCTGACAGAATGTTAGCTCTAGGATTATCTATATCAAAAGAGTTTGATGACCAAATAACCCATGAAAGATTAAGGAACTTTGCCGAAGATAACTTTGAACCGAGATACTTTGGTTTAAATGATAGCCAATTTGGTTTTTGGTTTAATCTAGGAGAGAACTGGCCCAGAGGGCAACTTTCTGCTTTGGCTATGTGTGCTGAAGTTTGTGATCCTGGTGCTTGGGAGAGGTTGTTTAATAAACCTAATTTGACAAAGTATCATTCTCCATCAATTCATGGCATTGACTTCCCTTCAGTTGGAGTAAAACAAGCCTGCCATGATGACGATAAAGGTTTGTTGGTGTTTAAAATTGAAGATGGAGATAAAACGAAAACTAATCAAAAAACTAAAGTCAGCGTTTCAAATATTCCCAATACCGATCAAGTGGAGGTTTTTTGTGATGGAAAGCCATTCAAGGATTATTCTGTAAATTCTTCAGGAGGCTTGGTCTTAAGTACATCTGTTGCCTCTCATTTATTCCACATAAAAACTGGATATTTTCTTTCTAAAGAACAAAGAAAGGAGATGGATAAAGGTGTTCAATACCAAAAAAAATCTTCTTCTGATACGTTTAAAAAAAATTCAGAAGTTAGCAGTAAGATAATATTCAGAAGTAAAAATCTTTTTTTAAATAGATGTTGTTAGTATGACTGGATGGATAAAGCTATAAAAGGTAATTTAATTATCTAAGGGTCTAAGCGAAGTATTTGCCTCTCCGGAGGGAATCCCATCATAATTTTTACTGGAAGACGTAAAGGGAAACCGCGATCCACCATATCAAATTCTTCTCCCTCAACAGGCACAGCTACATAGTCTCTAACTTCACCATTAATTGTACCTTTTACATTGGGGTTTTTAACTGCTTCTTTGTACCAACTTCTAGGCCAGTGATGAGCAGAAACATAGATTTTCCCATCGGCACTAGTAAATCTAGCAAGCATTCGATCAGATGATTGTCCCTTCTCATCAGTAGTTGTAATGATAATCATAGGTATGCCACAACCTTGACCAAATTCAGAACATCCTCCTTCGTCCTCAAATGAAGGTTGGTTATAGCCAAGAATTACTGTTTCGAATAAGAAAACAAGGACTATATAAACCAATCCTAAATATCCTAACCATTTAAAAGCTTTCATAAGTTCTCTCTTGAATCTATATAATCAAATGTATCATATGAAGAATTTAATGTAGAGGTTTGATGAATTTAGAGCAAACAGACAGAGTAAAAGACTTGGCAGTTCAGATTTCTAAATTTATGGACGATCATATTTGGCCAGCAGAAAAAGTCTATGCTTCTCAAATGGATGCCTTTAGAGAAGAAGGGAATCCTTGGAGGGTGCCTCCCATAATTCAAGAATTAAAAAACAAAGCAAAGAGTCAAGGGCTTTGGAATTTTTTCTTGCCTGAAAGTAAAAATGGATTTGGTTTAACGAACCTTGAGTACGCACCATTGGCTGAAATAATGGGTCAAGTAAGTTTTGCTTCTGAAGTGTTTAATTGCTCTGCACCCGACAGCGGTAATATGGAAGTTTTAGACAAATACGGTTCTAAGGAACAACAAGACAAATGGCTTAAACCTCTTTTAGAAGGAGAGATAAGGTCTGCATTTGCTATGACTGAACCCGGTGTAGCTTCATCTGATGCTACAAATATATGCAGTACTATTGTGGCGGAAGGAGATAGTTATGTGATCAACGGAGAGAAGTGGTGGACCTCAGGTTTTGGTAATCCTGACTGTAAGGTGATGATATTCATGGGGGTAACTAATCCTGATAATCCAAAGCACCAAAGACAATCTCAAATATTAATACCCACTGATGCTGAAGGGATAAAGCTAAAAAGAATGTTAACTGTATATGGGGTAGATCATGCTCCGGGAGGTCATGCTCACTTATCCTTTGAAGGTGTAAGGGTACCTAAAGAAAATTTAATATTAGGAGAGGGTAGGGGTTTTGAAATAGCTCAAGGAAGACTAGGTCCGGGTAGAATTCACCACTGCATGCGCATGATAGGTCAAGCTGAAAGGGCCCTTGAACTACTCTGTAAAAGATCTACTTCTAGAATAGCTTTCGGTAAACCTTTAGCTGAATTAGGAGGTAATTATGATGTCATTGCTGATTGCCGAACTGAAATTGAAATGTGCAGACTTCTAACTCTAAAGGCAGCTTACATGATGGATAGCGTGGGCAATAAAATTGCTAAAAGTGAAATAGCCCAGATAAAAGTAGCTGTTCCTAATATGGTAGTTCGAGTAATTGATAAAGCCATACAGATACATGGAGGGGCAGGGGTATCTCAAGATACACCTTTAGCCGGTCTATATACTTCAACCCGTTTTTTGCGTATAGGCGATGGTCCAGATGAGGTTCATAGAAGGGCCATAGCAAGGGCAGAATTAAGTAAATATAACTCTGAATAAATCTATATATAAGCTAGGTATATTTATACAAGGTCGGCATTCATTACTTTATTCCAAGCTGAAATAAAGTCATTAACAAACTTCTGTTTACTATCATCACTGGCATAAACTTCAGCTAAAGCTCTTAGTTGAGAGTTGGAACCAAAAACTAAATCTACTCTAGTGGCAGTTCTAACTTTATCCCCTGAAGAACGATCTTTTGCTTCGTAAGTGTTATCTCCAGACGGTGTCCATGCCACACTCATATCAAGTAAGTTTACAAAAAAGTCACTAGTTAGTTTACCTGGAGTCTCTGAGAACAGCCCATGATTGTCTGTGCTAATCCCGAGAGCCCTCATTCCACCAACAAGCACTGTCATCTCAGGAGCTGTTAGTCCAAGCAATTGTGCTTTATCTAACATCATTTCTTCAGAGCTAACAGAAAGCCCTTTCTTATGGAAATTTCGGAATCCATCTGAAAGAGGTTCAAGTACTGCAAATGACTCAATATCTGTTTGGTCTTCAGAGGCATCTCCTCGTCCTGGTGTAAATGGAACGTTTGTCCCCGAAGCTTTTTCTATGCCTACATTACCTCCTAATACTATAACGTCTGCAATGGACGCACCTGTATCAGAAGCTATGCTTTCCAGTACACCCATGACACGTGCAAGTTGTTCTGGTTTATTTACTTCCCAATCTTTTTGTGGTGCTAGTCGAATACGGGCTCCATTTGCGCCACCACGCATATCAGATCCTCGAAAAGTAGAAGCACTTGCCCAGGCAGTTTCCACTAACTCTTGAACAGAGAGATCTGTTTCAGAAATTGCTCCCTTAACTGCCTCTATGTCGTAATCAGTATTTCCCTGAGGTACAGGGTCTTGCCAAATTAATTCTTCTTTAGGAACTTCAGGTCCTAAATATCTAGAAACAGGACCCATATCACGATGTAAGAGCTTAAACCAAGCTCGAGCAAATGCATCAGCAAATTCTTCAGGATTTTCGTGAAAATGTTTTGAGATTTTCTTATATGCTTGATCTTCCCTCATGGCCATATCAGCTGTTGTCATCATGGTAGGGACCCGCAAAGAAGAGTCTTCAGCGTCTGGTGCCTTATCTTCTTCCTTTTGATCTATAGCATGCCAAACAATCTTACCGGCAGGAGTTTCAACTTTTTCCCATTCATAGCCAAACAGAAGATCAAAGTAACCGTTATCCCATTTTGTGGGATTAGCTGTCCAAGCACCTTCAAAACCACTGGTGATAGTATCACTGCCCATTCCTGAGGCATGATTGCTTTGCCAACCAAAGCCCATATTTTCAAGTGGCGCTCCTTCAGGCTCAGTTTCTACATGTTCTTCAGCTCCTGCTCCATGTCCTTTACCAAAGGTATGTCCTCCAGCTACAAGCGCTACCGTCTCTTCATCATTCATAGCCATTCGACCAAAAGTCTCTCTGATATCTTTACCGCTTGCAACAGGATCAGGCTCTCCATCAGGACCTTGCGGGTTAACATAGATTAAACCCATCTGAACTGCCCCTAAAGGGCTCGCTAAATCCCTTTCGCCAGAGTATCTTTCATTGGCTAACCATTCTGTCTCAATCCCCCAATCAATATCTTCTTCTGGAGCCCAAATATCAGGGCGTCCGCCTCCGAAACCAAAAGTCTTCCCTCCCATGGATTCAATCGCAACATTTCCAGCAAGAATTAAAAGATCAGCCCAACTAATCTTATTACCGTATTTTTGTTTAATGGGCCAAAGCAGTCGACGAGCTTTATCTAAGTTTCCATTATCCGGCCAACTATTAAGAGGTGCAAAGCGTTGAGCTCCTGTTCCGCCTCCGCCGCGACCATCACCTATTCTATAAGTTCCAGCTGCGTGCCAAGTCATTCTGATAAAGAATGGACCATAATGACCGTAATCGGCAGGCCACCAATCTTGAGAGTCGGTCATAAGATCATTTAAATCTTTCTTTAGGGATTCATAATCAAGCTTTTTAAACTCTTCGGCATAGTTAAACCCTTCTTCCATAGGGTCAGATTTTTTACTATGCTGATGGAGAATATTTAAATTTAATTGATTTGGCCACCAGTCTTGATTAGATGTCCCTGAAGCACTATTACTTGTTAAGGAACCATGCATTACAGGGCATTTATTTTCATTGTCTTTACTCATTCAGAACCTTCCTTATGAATTTAATAAGTTAACCTTACATATATTCTAAGTTCTTTTCTATATTCTAGCTAGATTAGATTTGTTACTTTAAAGCAACAGCTAATTTAAGAAATTTAAGTTAAAGAATTGGATAATGACCTTGGAATCTCTTGAGTTCTAACGTTGTAATTTGGGTGTTCTATTCCTGCAAACAAAGTAGCACCAGACTGCAAGTCTTTTACCATAAGATTACTTAATTCAAAGAGAAGAGAATAGAATAAAGTATTAATTTCTTTATTGTCTTTAGAGTTTTTATCTTCAACAACAATATTATAGACACGGTCATTCTCACCTATCTGTACCCAAACACTATGCTCCATACCTTTTAGCTCCTCCAATCTAATCTTTCCATAAGGTTCATCTAAGTATTTGATAGCCATTTTAGCTTTTAAAGGATTTCTGTCTTCGTTAACAGAATTAATGTCTAAGGTTTCAAAAATTATAGAAACCTTACTTCCAATGTTCACAGGGCATTCTTTTAATTCTTTCATTCTTTTGTAGAAAGGCTAGTAGACATTGTGTCTAAAAAAAGGAAAATGAAAATAGATTTAAAGGGAATTTTACAGGTATTTAGTCAACAATACTATGGTAGTAAGTTTACGTAGAATGAAGTTAATATTTGAATAATAGTTATCTCAATGAGATTCTTTTTTTTATAAAATATGGGAGAATGCAAGTGATTATAGGAACAATAAATGAAAAAAGCTTTATATCCCGGAACTTTTGATCCAATTACTCTTGGGCACATAGATATTATTGACAGAGCTCTTCATTTATTTGATCAAGTAACTATAGCGATAGCCACTAGTGAAGCCAAAACTCCTCTTTTTTCTCTAGAAGAAAGAATTGATCAAATTGATTCAATTTTCAAAGGGAATAAAAATGTAAGAGCCATTGGCTTTACTGGATTAGTTGTTGATCTTGCTAAGGAAGAAGATACTAATGTTCTCATTAGGGGGTTGAGGGCCGTTTCAGACTTTGAATACGAGTTTCAGTTAGCAAACATGAATAGGGCCATGTCTCCTGACCTTGAAAGTGTCTTTTTAACTCCTAAAGCTAAGTTTTCTTTTCTTTCATCTACCTTGGTTCGAGAAATTGCTTCAATGGGAGGGGAGTTATCCGCTTTTGTTGATCCAATAGTTGAGGAAGCCCTAAAAGATCGTTTTAAGGGTTAATTTATGATTGGCATTTAGGGCAGTAAACACTGCTCCTGTTGGACAAGCGAATTTCCTTTAATTTTGAAGAGCAGATCTTACAGCTTAAACCAGGTCTACCATATACAAGTAATTCATTTTTAAAATAACCCGGCTGACTATTAGTTCCTAAAAAATCACGTAAAGTTGTACCTCCTTGATCTATTGATTTTTGCAGTATCTCTCTAATGGAAGAAGCTAAAAGTTCATATTGTTTTTTACTAACAGCCCCTGCTCTTTTTTTAGGTCTTATACCTGATAAGAATAAAGCTTCTGAAGCATAAATATTTCCAACTCCGGTAACTATTTTTGAATTCATAATAAAGTTCTTTACTGGAGATCTCCTTTTTCTTGAGATTTGAAATAAATATTCTCCTGAGAAATAATTTCCAAGCGGTTCTGGACCTAAATCCTTTAAAAGTGAGTGTGATTCAATATCTTTTGACCACAGGAAAGAACCAAATCTTCTGGGATCTCTGTATCTTAATAAGATTGTTTCATTAAAAATGATATCAATATGATCATGTTTTTCTGGCTTTACATAGGTATCTATAATCCTTAAAGAACCAGACATCCCAAGATGAATAATGAGTGAGCCTGTATCGCTTTTTAAAATTAAATACTTAGCTCTTCTTTTTATAGAAGAAAAAGTTTTACCTATTAAGTTTTCTTTTAAGTCTTTTTCAGGAATTTCCCATCGCAGCTTAGGAGTCCTGATTAAAATATTGGAAATAGGTAAGTTTAATATATGAGGCTCAATACCTCTTAAAGTTGTCTCGACTTCAGGGAGTTCAGGCACCTTTTATTTCATCTGCGAACTAATATTAAATAAATCTTCAGGGCTTAATGATCCTACTGACTTTTTAAGTCTTAGTACTGAAATAATGTAATCGTATCGAGATTTAGCGTAATCTCTTTGTGCAGCATAAAGACCTCTCTCGGCTTGTAAAAGATCAACAACATTTCTAAAACCTCCACCAAATCCTATTTCAGTGGCCTCTAAAGATGATTTAGCTGAAGTAAGAGCTTGTTTTCTTGCAGTAACATTAGCTGATTGGGTTTGAACATTGAAATGACTAGTTCTAATTTCTCTAATAACAGTTCTCTCTGTAAGCAAAGAGTATTCTTTACTTCTATCATACTCAGCCCAAGACTGTCTTCTGGCAGAGCTAATAGCACCTCCAGCAAAAATTGGAACATTTACTTGTATCTGATATTGCCTGTTATCTGACTCTAGGTCATAAAGAGGATTTTGAATAAATCCTCCAAATTTCCCTTGTCTAGAAGTACTTCTGGTAACTCTTCCAACAATATCAACTTGAGGGAGATGTGCTGAACCTCTTGACCTGGCATTACTCTTAGCTGCAGAAGCATTAAGTAAAGAAGCTTTTAATTGAAAATTATTTGCTAATCCTGTTTTTACCCATTCTTCTCTTTCAATAGGGTAAGGTGGCGGAGTAGGGTATTCATCTTTCAAAGGGGATAAAAGAGGGATTTTTCCTCCAATAATGGATGCTAAAGATTCTTTTGCAGAATCGAGTTGAGCTTCTCTAGAGATTTTTCCTACAACACTTAAATCATAAGCTGCCTGAGTTTCTTGCACTTCAGTTATCGAGGCCAAACCAACATCAAATCTTGCTTTAGCTTGGTCTCTTTGCCTTCCAATTGCATCAAGTTCAGCTTTAGCAGCATTTAAACTATCTATTGCATACAATACATCAAAGTAACTAGTTGCCACTCGAACCATAGTTTCTTGCTGTTGAGATGAAAACTCTGCAGCAGCACTTTTTGTTAAAGCTTTCCCCTGTCTAAATTGAAACCATTTATCTAAGCGAAAAAGAGGTTGTCTTAATGATCCTGAATAATTATTAGAGTTATATTCATCAAGTAGGGTTTCTTCTAATCTGTATTCATTCCAACCCGTAGACCCGCTAACAGTTATAGAAGGTAATAACCCAGCCCTTGCTTGAACTTTGTATTCTTTACCAGCTCTAAAAGATGCTTCTGCAGCCTTAAAGGTCGGGTCATTGATTAGTGCAAGTTCATATATATCTTTTAAATCTTCAGCCCAAGAGTGAGAAATATGAAAGATAAAAAGATTTAAAACAAGTAAGACTTTTACTACTTTTACTTTTGTCATGTCTAACTCCATTTTTAAGGTGTATTAGTCAAGTATAACACCTAATTCTTTTTAACCTCAATATTTTTGTAAATTATCTTAAAACACATCTATTTTAAGAATTAGATATATATAATAAGAGTCTTAAATACACCTCATAAGAAATTGAGCTCTTCTAAGCCTAAAACCTACAAAAATAATCTAAAAGGAACTGAGAATGTTCAGCAATTTGCTGCTTCAAAAAAAGTTTATCTGAGTGGTTCTAGAGAAGATATAAGGGTACCGATGAGAGAGATAAGCCAGACCTCTTCAAAAACAGAGACTGGTGAGAAAGAAAACCCGAGTATATTGGTTTATGACACTTCAGGTCCCTACACAGATCTAAGTAATAATATTGACCTTTCTGTAGGATTGAAACCTCATAGATTGAGTTGGGTTTTAGAAAGAGAGGACACTGAAGAACTTACTGAAAGGTCCTCTATATTTGCTAAAAATCAATCTGAATTACAAAGCTTAAAAGAATTAACTTTCTCCAAGTTACCCAAGGCTAGGAAAGCTAAAAGCGGTAAAAATGTAACTCAATTACATTATGCTCGACAAGGAATAATTACACCTGAGATGGAATACATTGCAATAAGGGAGAATCAAGGCTTAGAGCAGGCAAGAAAGAAAGGTTTAATTTCTAGCCGTCATTCAGGCAAGTCTTTTGGAGCAATTATCCCAGAAGAAATAACTCCAGAATTTGTAAGAAATGAAGTTGCTAATGGCAGAGCAATCATTCCTCTAAACATTAATCACCCTGAATCCGAACCCATGATTATTGGGAGAAACTTTAAAATAAAGGTAAATTCAAACATAGGGAATTCAGCTGTGACCTCTTCAATAGAAGAAGAAGTCCATAAGATGACTTGGTCCACAAAATGGGGAGCAGATACAGTAATGGATCTTTCTACAGGAAAACACATTCATCAAACTAGGGAATGGATAATTCGAAATTCTCCTGTACCTATAGGTACAGTACCTATATACCAAGCTCTAGAAAAGGTTAATGGTGTTGCTGAAGATCTGAATTGGGAAATCTTTAAAGACACTCTGATTGAACAAGCAGAGCAGGGAGTAGATTATTTCACTATTCATGCAGGAGTTTTGTTGCGATATGTACCAATGACTGCAGAAAGGTTAACAGGAATAGTTTCTAGGGGCGGTTCAATAATGGCCAAGTGGTGTTTATCTCATCATAGAGAAAACTTTCTCTACACTCACTTTGAAGACATATGTGAAATTATGAAATCCTATGATGTTTCTTTTTCTCTTGGTGATGGCCTAAGACCTGGTTCTATTGCCGATGCAAATGACGAGGCTCAATTCTCTGAGCTGAAGACTTTAGGTGAGTTAACAAAAGTTGCCTGGGAGCATGATGTTCAAGTCATGGTTGAAGGACCAGGGCATGTTCCGATGCAGATGATTAAAGAAAATATGGATAAGCAATTAGAGATTTGTCATGAAGCTCCTTTTTACACCTTAGGGCCTTTGACTACTGACATTGCTCCTGCTCACGATCATTTAACTTCTGCAATAGGAGCTGCCATGATTGGCTGGTTTGGTTGTGCCATGCTTTGTTATGTAACTCCAAAAGAACACTTGGGTTTACCAAATAAAGAAGACGTTAAAGAAGGATTAATTGCTTATCGAATAGCAGCTCATGCAGGTGATTTAGCTAAAGGACATCCCGCAGCACAGTTAAGGGATAACACTTTGTCCAAGGCAAGATTTGAATTTAGATGGGAAGATCAGTTTAATCTAGGTTTAGATCCAGAAAGGTCAAGACAGTATCATGATGAGACTTTACCAAAAGATTCGGCAAAGGTAGCTCATTTCTGTTCAATGTGTGGGCCAAAATTTTGTTCAATGAAAATTAGCCAAGAAGTCAGGGAATATGCTAAAAATAATGATGAGAAAATAGAACTTTTGGATATTGATGACATAGAAGAGGGTTTAAAGCAGAAATCTGAAGAATTCAAACAACAAGGTTCAAAGATTTATCATGAAGTATAATTTAAATAGGAGTCATTATGACAATTCAAATAGGAGATAAGTTACCACAAATAACTGTTAGTACCATGACACCAGAGGGTCCAAAACCAGTGTCTTTAGAAGAGCTCTGTTCAGGTAAAAAGGTAGTACTTTTTGCTGTTCCAGGTGCTTTTACGCCAACTTGCAGTGTCCAGCACTTACCGGGGTTTGTTACAAATGCAAGCGCCCTAAAAGAAAAGGGGGCTGATGTAGTAGCATGCATTTCGGTAAACGATCCTTTCGTTATGGCAGCTTGGGGTAAGGAAGGGAATACCGGCGAAGATGTTTTAATGCTTGCTGATGGCAATGCTGAATTTACTTCAGCTATTGGATTAGAGATGGACGGTACCGGATTTGGGTTGGGTAAAAGATCACAACGTTATGCAATGATAATTGACGATGGAGTAGTTTCTACTTTAAATGTAGAAAGTGGTCCTGCTCTTGACGTAAGTTCCGCCGAAACAATATTAGAAACCTTATAAAAAAATTATGGCGAAACCTATTTTTGACATAGGTCAAATCTGTGAGCTAGATAAATGGGAGACCTTTATTAATGGTCAACCTCATGAAATCTTTACACGATTAAGAAACGAAGCTCCAGTTTATTGGCATGAAGAGTCCTTATCTTATGAAAAAGGTTTTTGGGCTTTAACAAAATACGAAGATATCATGAGTGTTTCTAAAGACCCTAAGACTTTTTCTTCCGCTCAACCAGGTATTTTAATGACTTACGGAGATCCTGAAGTAGCTGATCCAGTGGCCACTGCTGCCTTAGTTAGTAACATGATTGCAATGGATCCACCTCAGCATACAACTTATAGAAAAATGGTCTCACCTAGTTTTAGCCCCAAATCTTTAAGAGACATGGAGGAAGGTATTCGGAATAAGGTCAGGGAATTGCTTGACAAAGTATCTAAAACTAAAGAATTTGACTTTGTAACAGAAATATCAGAAAAGATACCTTTATGGGTTTTGTGTGAAATGATGGGGATAGAAGAGTCAAAAAGACAGAAAGTTAGAGAAATAGTTAACAACTTAACTGATGCTTCCTCAAACCAAAATCCAGATAATGCTATGAAAATTTGGGTCAATTATATGGAACTTTTCAAAATGGGAAGAGATATGATTGAAGAGAGACGAAAAAATCCAACCGATGATTTAATGAGTGTAGTTGCTAATACTGAAGTTGAAGGAGAAGGTCTACCGCCTGAGCTTTTAGACGGTTTTATGATTTTGATGGTAATAGCTGGTAATGAAACCACCAGGAATACCATGACGGGAGGGTTAATTGCTTTAGATCAAAATCCAGAAGAAAGGCAGAAGCTAATTAATAATCCAAACCTAATATCCAATGCAGCAGATGAAATGCTTCGATGGGTAAGTTCAGTGATTTACATGAGAAGAACTGCTGCTGACGATACCGAGATAAGAGGCCAAAAAATAGAAAAGGGAGATAAACTTATTTTATGGTACGGAGCAGCCAATAGAGACGAAGAAGTTTTTGATGATGCCCATGCTTTTAGAGTTGATAGAGGAGATGCAAGAAAACACATAGCGTTTGGAGCAGGTCAACATCTTTGTTTGGGCAATAGACTTGGAAAACTTCAAATTCAAATTCTTTATGAAGAATTATTGGATCGTTACCCCGATATAAAAGTTGTTTCTGAACCCACCAGAATTCCCTCTAATTTTTTAGATGGAATCTCTAATTTAAAGGTAAGGATTTAAAGTACGAAGAGTAACTTCACCTAAAAGTAAGTAATCATATACGTAACTGAAACCAACATAGATATAAAGACAAAACCTATTGCTCTATCTCCATCTCTCTTAGCTCTATAGTTTCTTTTGAAATCTCTAGGTCCTATTCTAGATTTACGCTTATCTTTCAAAGATATATTTGTCATTTTCTTAAATAAAAGTTAATTAGTTAATTAAAGAATAAAAAATATTATATCATTTATATTTATATATATAAATAGATTTCATGAATAATTAGGGAAATTCCTATTCTTATAAGCCCTTTTTAGGACCAAATTGTTTCAAACTTCGTAAATTACTTACTTGCTATCTACCTGTATAATATGCGAAAACCTCAATGGTTAGAGAATACACTGCAGAATCTATTGAAGTCCTTTCAGGGTTGGACCCGGTGCGAAAGAGACCGGGAATGTACACTGAAACTTCAAGACCTAACCACCTAGCTCTAGAAGTTATAGATAATAGTGTTGATGAAGCTTTGGCAGGTTATGCTTCTAGAATAGATGTCAAACTTAATAAGGATGGCTCTCTCTCTGTTAAAGATGATGGCAGAGGTATGCCGGTTGATATTCATCCTGAAGAAGGTATTCCAGGAGTTGAATTAATTTTTTCAAGATTACATGCTGGAGCAAAGTTTTCTAATCTAGATTACAAGTTCTCAGGTGGTTTACATGGAGTTGGTGTCTCAGTAGTTAATGCTCTTTCGAGCAGTCTTAAAGCTGAAATTAAAAGAGGAGGGAAGAAGTATTCAATTGAATTTAAGAATAGTGAAAAATCTAAAGACCTTAAAGAAATTGACTCAGTAGGTAAAAAGAATACTGGTACCAAAGTAACATTCCTACCTGATCCAGATTTTTTTGATTCAGTAAATATTTCAACCACTCAGTTATCACTAGCATTAAAAGCTAAAGCTGTTTTATGTCCTGGCCTAACAATAAATTTCAATGATGAAATTTCTGGTAAGAAAGAAACATGGTGTTTTTTAGAGGGTTTAGCTGCCTATCTATTAAAAAGTAACGAAGGTGGACAGCTTATCCCACTTGAACCTTTTGAAGGTGATCATATGGTAGATGAAGGGGGTCTTACATGGGCAATTCAATGGGTTAATGGAATAGAGAATCCTCTTTCAGAGAGTTATGTAAATTTAATACCCACTCCTCAAGGAGGGACTCATGTAAGTGGATTAAGATCAGGGTTAACAGATGCTTTAAAAGAGTTTTGTGAATTTAGAAACCTTATACCACGTGGGGTGAAACTTACAGCAGATGATATTTGGGTAAACTGCAGTTCAATCATTTCAACAAAACTGAAAGATCCTCAGTTTACTGGTCAAACCAAAGAAAGACTCTCTTCTAAAGAAGTTACAGGATTTATTTCAGCAATTATAAAAGATGCCTTTAGTCTTTGGTTGAACCAACACACAAATGAAGGAGAAGAAATAGCCCTATTGTCCATTTCTAATGCTCAGGCAAGGTTAAAGGCAAGTAAAAAGGTACAAAGAAAAAAAATAACCTCAGGACCTGTATTGCCAGGAAAACTTACAGACTGCACTACTGATGATTTCGAAGAGGGAGAATTATTTCTTGTTGAGGGCGATTCTGCAGGGGGCTCTGCAAAGCAGGCTCGAGATAGAACCTTTCAAGCAGTCATGCCTTTAGGAGGAAAAATTCTAAATACTTGGGAGGTAGAAACTTCAGAAATATTATCTTCTCAAGAAGTTCATAATATTTCTATAGCTCTAGGTGTAGAGCCTGGCTCTAATGATTTATCAAAATTGAGATATGGAAAAGTATGTATTTTAGCTGACGCTGATCCAGATGGTTACCATATTGCTGCCTTGTTATGTGCTTTATTCCTTAAACACTTTAGGTCGTTAGTAGAAGATGGAAGAATTTATGTTGCAATGCCACCCTTGTACAGGATAGATCAAGGTAAAGATGTTTATTATGCGCTAGATGATAAGGAAAAAGATTCCCTAATAAAAAAACTAAAGTCATCAAATAAGAAAACAAAGATTGGTATACAAAGATTTAAAGGATTGGCAGAAATGAATGCTTCGCAATTACGTGAAACTACCATGATTCCCGGAGCAAGAAGATTAGTACAGCTCACAGTTAAGAAAGGAGATAGATCATTAAAAACAATGGACATGCTACTTTCTAAAAAAGGAGCTAACGATAGAAAAGAGTGGTTAGAAGAGAAAGGAGATTTAGCTAATGGTTAAAGAAAATGAGAAATTGGCCTTAAGTAAATTTACTGAACAGGCTTACCTAGACTATTCCATGTACGTAATTTTGGATAGAGCTTTACCTAATATAGGTGATGGATTAAAACCTGTTCAGAGACGAATTATTTATGCAATGTCAGAATTAGGTTTAAGTTCTAATGCTAAGTTTAAAAAAAGTGTAAGAACTTCAGGAGATGTTGTAGGTAAGTTCCATCCACATGGAGATGCGGCAGTTTATGAGGCTATGGTTCTGCTTTCTCAATCATTTTCTCTTAGGTACCCTTTGATTGACGGGCAAGGAAATTGGGGAACAGTAGATGATCCAAAATCTTTTGGAGCCCAAAGATATACAGAATGTAGACTTGATAGTTATGCACAAGCTTTACTACAAGAATTAGGTCAAGGTACTTCAGACTGGCAAGCCAATTTTGATGGCACTTTACTTGAACCTTCAGTTTTACCAGCAAGACTTCCAAATCTAATTCTAAATGGTTCTACGGGTATTGCTGTTGGTATGGCCACTGATGTACCTCCTCATAATCTTAAAGAGGTAACTACAGCCTGCATTAAATTATTAAATGAACCTAAAGCTTCGATAGAAGAGCTTTTCAAAATCTTGCCTGGACCTGATTTTCCTACCAAAGCAGAAATAATAACTCCTAAGGAAGAAATTCTAGAGGCTTACAAAACTGGTAAAGGATCCTTACGAATGAGAGCAACCTATATTGTTGAAGATGGAGAGATAGTTATAAACTCATTACCTTACCAAACCCCCAGTACAAAAATTCTTGAGCAAATAGCAACTCAGATAGAAGCTAAGAAGCTTCCTATGATTGTTGACCTTAGAGATGAGAGCGATGAAGGAAATCCTACACGACTTATATTAGTGCCCAAATCTAACCGTGTTGATAAAGAGGCTGTCATGAATCATCTGTTTGCTACTACTGACCTGCAAAAAAATTTCAGAGTAAACATGAATGTAATTGGTCTTAATGGAAAACCACAAGTTTTAGATATTAAGTCAATCTTAAAAGAATGGTTGAAGTTCAGAACTAAAACTGTAACCAGAAGACTGCAACATAGGCTTGATTGGGTATCTGATCGATTACACATCTTGGAAGGCCTAATGATTGTCTATATGAATATAGAAGAAGTAATCAAAATTATTAGGAATGAGGACAATCCTAAGAAAGTTATTCAGAAAAAATTTAAGTTGAGTTCTATACAAGTAGATTCAATTTTAGAAATAAGATTAAGGCAATTGGCTAGATTAGAAGAAGAAAAAATAAGAAGCGAACAAGAAGAACTTGATGGAGAGAAATCTGAATTAGAAAAGTTACTGAATTCTAAGGCACGCTTAAAAACTTTAATAAAAAAAGAATTAGCTGAAGATGCTGAAAAATACGGTGATGATAGAAAAAGTATATTAATTGAAAGAGAAGAGGCCAATGCTTTCGATGAAACTGAGCTAATTTCTTCTGAACCAGTAACAATAATACTTTCTGAAAGGGGATGGGTAAGAGTTGCTAAAGGGCATGATGTGGATCCTGAAGGAATGAATTACAAAGAAGGAGATACTTTTCTTTCTTCTGCAAAGGGCAGAAATAATCAGAACGCAGTTTTTATTGGATCACGAGGAAAGGCATTCACATTGCCTTGTCATAGTCTGCCTTCAGCTAGGGGCCAGGGAGAACCTCTTACTGGAAGGTTAAATATAGAGTCAGGAGAAACTTTTGCAGGAGTAATATCTGGAAAGGATGATCAAAATCTAGTTTTAGTTTCTGATGCTGGTTATGGCTTTATGACAAAGAGCGGTAATCTACAGACTAAAAATAAATCTGGGAAAGCAGCCTTGAAAGTTCCTGAAAATGGAAAAGCTCTTTCTCCACAACCTGTGATTACAATTGAAGATAATATAGCGGCGATAAGCAGTGAAGGGAGAATGTTAGTATTTCCAGTTAGCGAATTACCTGAATTAGCAAGAGGAAAGGGCAATAAGATTATCAATATTCCAAAGAAGAGGTATCAAGCAGGAGAAGAAACACTTAAGGCTATCGCTGTTTTAGGTGAAGGCAGGGAGTTAAAACTTGTAAGTGGAAAACGACATTTCACGATTAAGTCTAGGGATTTAGAGAACTTTAAAGGGTCTAGAGGGCTAAGAGGCAATCTTTTACCAAAAGGGTTTCGTAAGGTTGATTTTATTGAAGTTGTATCAAAGCTAAGTAAACAAAATAAAGACGAAGAAGAGTAATTTTAAATCGTGAAAGAAAAATTTCCTTATCCCGGTAACCCGGTAAAAGTCACCTCGGAGATGTGTGATATGAATGGCCATATGAATGTAGCTGATTACGCAAGAATTTTTGACCATGGTTCTGGTGAACTCTACAACGACATGGGTTTTGGACAAGAATATTTCAAGAAAGGATTTTCTTGCTTTACCTTAGAAATGAATATTCAGTATTTAGAAGAATTACTTGAAGGCCAGACTGCTTTTCCTTATTACAGAATTATTGATATAAATCCAAAATTAATTCATTACGGCGGTATATTGATAACGGAAGAGGGGAAGCTTTCTGCTACTAATGAGCAAATGTTAGTTCACATAGATATGTCAAAAAGAAAGTCTTCCGAAATGCCAGAAGCAATGTATAACAATCTAAAAATCATGTGCGAAGAGCACAATAAGTCTGGTGGTATTGGTTTTGAACTTAGATTAAAGATCAGGAAATGATTTACTAAATACCAGCTAATTTTCTCTGTACATCTTCTGTTAGAAGACTGACAGCTTCAATAGATTCAAGGTTTTCTTTTAATTGGTCTACCTTTGACGCTCCCAATATTACAGTAGAAACATTTGGGTTTAACAGACACCAAGCTATAGACATTTTTGTAAGACTAATTCCTAATTCATCAGCAATAGGTTTTAATTTCCTAACCTTATCCATTCTGGCTTGACCCCTTTCAGAATCAATCATGTGTTTTTTTAACCATTCATATCCTTTCAACGTAGCTCTCGAGCCTTCAGGTAAATCGTCTAAATACTTTCCTGTTAAGGCTCCTGAAGCAAGTGGAGACCATATGGTTGTTCCCATTTGATATTTTCTAAAGATGGGATCGTACTCAACTTCGAACCTTTTCCTGTCTAGTAGGTTGTATTGAGGTTGCTCCATAGTAGGGGGTGTCAAATGGTTCTTTTCTGCAAATTCATAAGCTTCAGTTATTTCTTCGGCTGTCCATTCTGAAGTACCCCAGTACAAAACTTTCCCTTGTGTAATCAAGTTATGCATTGCCCAGACAGTTTCTCCAATAGGAGTATCTGGATCTGCTCTATGGCAAAAATATAGGTCAAGATAGTCAACTTGAAGTCTTTTCATGGCTTGATGACAGGCTTCAGTAATATGTTTTTTACTTAGACCTAGTTGTGTTGGTTTAGGGTTAGGCGAAGAACTAAAAAAAACTTTAGATGAAACGCAATAACTATCTCTTGGTTCATTGATATTTTGAAGGGCTTGGCCCATAACTTCTTCAGACTTACCTCGATCATATCCCTCAGCATTATCAAAAAAGTTTATTCCTGAATCGAAGCACACCTTAAACATCTCTTCTGCTAACTTTGTATCTACTTGAGTATTAAAGGTTACCCAAGATCCGAAAGAAAGCTCAGAAACTTTCAATCCAGATTTACCTAATGTTCTGTATTCCATAGATTCATTATAATGAAAACAAAAGTTAAAAAAGTATTAATTCAAGGAGACTTTATTTATGAAAAAGTTCTTAATTTACTTTGTAGTATCAATACTCATAATCACTATTGCATCAATGGTTGGATTGAGAAACCCTTCTGTTCAGGACAGAATCATGGTGTCTGTTGTATCTGGTATGGTAAATGCTTCTAATAATCTTCCAGAGGAAGATGCACTGACCGCAGCAGTTTGTGGATCTAGGTCTCCAATACCCAGTCCAGGAAGAGCAGAGACATGTATTATGGTTAGAGCAGGTGAAAATATTTACATTGTTGATATTGGAGATGGCAGTGCTTCTAATCTCAGAAGTTGGGGGATACCTTTCAATAAAATTAAATCTGTCCTTTTAACTCATCTTCATTCAGATCACATTTCTGACCTGGCCGATTTGCACCTCGCTTCTTGGATTAATGAAAATAGGGAGGCAAAATTAGATGTCTTTGGTCCTGATGGTGTAAATCTTGTTACAGAAGGTTTTGAAAATGCTTATGAACAAGATTATTTTTTTAGGAATGCTCACCATGGGGATCAAATTGCCCCTTTGAACGAAGCAGGATTTAATCCTCATATCGTAGATTTAAATCAACCAAAGGTCATCAATGAGGATAATCTAATAATAACTGCATTTGAAGTGACACATGATCCTGTTAAACCAGCTCTTGGTTATCGTTTTGACTATAAAGGTAGAAGCTTGGTTATTAGCGGTGATACTTCTTATAGTGAAAATTTAATTGAGAAATCTAGAGACGTAGATGTGCTCATTCATGAAGCACAAGCTAATCATATGATCAATATAATAAGAGATTTTAGCTTACAAATGGGAGCTGATGGACAAGCAAAGCTTATGGAAGACATAACCACCTACCATACAACCCCAGTTGAAGCAGCAGAAATTGCAAACTTAGCAAATGTAAAACATCTTATCTTTTATCATTTGACGCCTGCTCCCAGAAACTACATAACTGAGATTATGTTCTTAAGGGGTTTAGATGAAGTTAGAGAAGAATGGACTCTTTCAAATGACGGAACAATGGTAGTCTTACCTGTTGGAAACGATGAAATAATTATTTCAAAGATCAAATAGATTTAAAATTTCTTTAGAGCTCTATCTAACGCTTTTAAACCTTGCTGTATATCTGACTCAGATATATTTAATGCTGGAGCAAATCTTAAGGTAGATGAACCTGCGGAAACACCAATTAACCCTTCTTGATAACACAAGTCTAAAAGTAAATTTACTTCGTCCTTTTTATTTAAATCACAACCAAACCAAAGTCCCTCAGATCTAATTTGATTGAATACATTATAGTGATTTGAAATGTCTTCTAGACCTTGTCTTAACAACTCTTCTTTTTTTATAACATTCTCCAGGAAATTATTTTGTTTAACTAAATTCAAGACTCTGGAAGCTACAGCACAAGCTAAAGGGTTACCTCCAAAGGTGCTTCCATGACTTCCAACAGTTAAAGCCTCAGCAAATTTATTTTTCGTTAATGTTGCACCAATTGGCATGCCTCCACCAAGACCTTTTGCGCTGGTTAGGATATCTGGAACAACCCCATATTTCATGTATGAATATAGTTTGCCAGTTCTACCTATTCCACTTTGTACTTCATCGAAAATTAGTATTATCTCGTGTTGATCACAAACTTCACGAATATTAATTAGAAACTCTTTATCTGCAGCACGGACACCAGCCTCTCCTTGTACTGGTTCAATGATGATAGCCGCAGTTTTGTCTGATATACATTTTTTTAGAGAATCCTGATCATTGAATTTAGCTCTAAGGATGGACTGGTCTAAAGGCTCAAAGCCTTCTTTATGTTCTTTAGAGCTTCCTAAAGATATATTCAGAATTGATCTTCCATGAAAGGCATTTTCAAAGGCAATTATTTCTATTTTGTTGTTGTTTTTTGAATGATGATATTTTCTTGCTATTTTTATAGCAGTCTCGTTTGCTTCTGATCCTGAGTTACTAAAGAAAACCTTGTCTGCAAAGGTTAGGTCTACAAGTGTTTTCGCTAGTTCAATCGAAGGCTCAGAAGCTAGATAATTACTGTGGTGCCAAATTTTTTTGGCTTGTTCTTCTAAAGCTCTAAGAAGCTCAGGATGAGAGTGACCCAAACTATTAACCGCTATACCTCCACCAAAATCTATATATTTTTTATCATTAACATCCCATACCGAAGATCCCATAGCTTTTTTAACAACAAAATTAGCAGGAGCATAATTAGGCACCATTACTTGGCGGTAGTTTTCTAATAACTGATCGTTTATATTTTTTTCTTTATTCATACCTAACTTCTTTTGAAGGCGCAGTATTGTATGTACTATTTACAAATGATCCAAATAGAATCTAATGATAAAGACTCACTCTTTAGAATTACCTTAAGACCAAATAAGTCTTTCTCATGGAAATCAAATCTAATATTTATTTTAGCTATATCGTTAACTTGCGGTGCAATAGGTTTGGGTTTTTTTATAGTAGGAGCTTCATTAATCTTACCTTTTGCCGGACTTGAAATTATTTTAGTAGGAACTTGTGTCTATTTTGTTGCCCAGAGAACTTATAAGCAAGAGGTCATAATTTTAACTCCAGAAAGACTAAGAATTGAAAAGGGAATCAAGAAACCTAGCCAAGTTTGGGAATATTTTAGAGTTTGGTCTTTTGTTGTTATTGAAAAACCAAAACACCCATGGTATCCAGCTCACATTCACATAACATCTAAAGGTGAAAAAGTTCCTATAGGGGATTTTCTAACAGAAGAAGAAAAACTAAATTTAGTAGAGAACTTAAGAAATATTATTAATTCTTTTAAATAAAATCATTTCCTCTGGTTAAACCTTCTCCCTACCAGTGAAGCTGCAATGTTTATTTTTTGAATATCTATTGTTCCACCTGCTATACCCCAGCCCCAAGCATCTCTAAATCTTCTTTCCATTTGATATTCTTTGTTGTATCCGTATCCACCCATAAGCTGAATGGCTGCACCTGTAACCTCTCTAGCCATCTCATTTGAAAAACATTTACCTACACTTGATTCAAAAATACTTGGCAAGCCTTCAGCTGCATTATGAGCTGCTCGATGAATTAAAAGTCTACTTGCTTCTACTTTCATTGCCATCTCTGCTAATTTAAGCTGAACAGCCTGAAAATCCACTATAGGCTTACCAAATTGCTCTCTTTCTTGCACATACTCAAGAACTTGTTCTAGAGAGCCTGAGGCTTGTCCTAAGCTCATTGTTGCATTTCCACATCTTTCTAGATCAAAAGCTTCCATTAACTTTTTAAAACCGCCATTAGCTTCGACTACTAGGTTTTCTTTGGGAACTTCCACATTATCAAAAAAGATGTCTGCTGAGGGAACGCCATTAAATCCCATAAGTTCTTCTTGTTTTCCGAAACTAAAACCATCTGATCCTTTTTCTACATAAACAGCTCCAATTCCTTTTGCTCCAGGTTCTTCTGACATTCTGCAATAAACTACATATCCTTGTGCGTGTCCCGCCCCTGAGCACCACCTCTTCATTCCATTTAGTATTAATTTGCCATCTTTTTCTTCTGCTCTAGTAGTTAAGTCTGTTAAAGCTGATCCTGCGTTAGGCTCAGACATACTTACAGCAACAAATAAATTACCTTTACAAACTTCAGGTATAACTCTTTGCTTTAAATCTTCATTAGCAAAATGTTCTATGGCTTTAATTGGACCTACAGCACTTTCGAAAATAGGCCAGGCAACTACAGAAGAAATTTTTGCAAATTCTTCTAGTACCAAAAGAGCGTCAATATTGGATAGACCTAAGCCACCGTATTTCTTATTGATATTTATTCCTAGGAATCCCATTTCTGCATATCGAGCAAACCATTCATCAGGAAGAAACTCTTTTTTTTCTTCTAATTCTTTAGCAACAGAAGTCATCTCCTTTTGAGCAAACTCTCTTGCTACGGACTGTAGTTCTTTTTGTTCTCGTGTTAATGAAAAATCCATGAGTTCTCCTTTTTTTAAACTATTCTTTTCTCTCTTAAATTTGAAATTTCTTTTTTAGAATATCCTAATTCCTCAAGTATTTGGTCAGTGTGTTCACCTAATAATGGTGCTCTGGTCATTATTTCTCCAGGATTTTCAGATAATTCTAAAGGTGTGCTAACGATAGGGACGGGGTTTTTTATACTTGGATAAGAAACCTTTTGAAAGAGGTTTCTTGCTTTTATATGCGGTTCATTTACAACCTCATTAGCTTTAAGTACTTCTCCAACAGGAATTCTGGCTTTATCTAATTCTTTAATTGCCTCTTTTGTAGTTCTTTCTAAACACCATTCAGCCATCCTTTGGCTTATTATTTCAGAATGGTTACCTCTACTTAAATCATCTTTGAATCTTTCATCTTCAAGCCATTGGTTTTCATTAATTAGGTCAACCCATCTTTCAAATAAAGGCTGACCTACTGTTGCTATTAAAATCCAACCATCCTTTGTTTTAAATGTATCCGATGGAGCGGCAGTTTGAGCTCTGTTATAGGTGGCTTTGCGATTTACGTTTAGCAACTCCTGTTCAATAATTAAACCATTAGTCATAGTAAGTGCAGTTGCTAACAGAGAAGTCTGTACTCTCTGTCCTTTTCCTGTCTTTTCTCTTTCCATAAGTGCCATACATGTTCCAAAAGCAGCAAGAGATGCACTACAAAAATCTACATAGGGTGCATAGTTTTTTGTAGGTAGATCCGGACTACCTGTCATGTCCATGGAGCCAGACATAGCTTGAGCAACACCATCAAAACCAACTCTATCAGCATAAGGTCCAGTAGTTCCAAAAGCAGTATTAGAAGTAAGGATAATCTTAGGATTTATTTGGGATAATGATTGGAAATCTAGTCCCATAGCTTTAAGGGTTGTTTCAGGAAGATTTGCTATAACTACGTCTGCAGTTTTAGTGAGCTTAGCTATTATCTCTTTTCCTTCAGGTTTCATAGGATTTAAAGTAAAACCTAACTTATTCCTGTTCATTTGTAGAAACATAGAGCCATCTTCTTTATCTGATACTGGAGTCGTAAACCTATCTTCACTTCCTTTAACTCGTTCAATTCTGATAACTTCTGCACCATAATCAGAAAGCAGAGCGCCACAAAAAGGTCCTGCTATATATCTACCAAAATCTAACACTCTGTAGCCTTCGAGAATGTTTTTTTGTTTAGACATCTTCTCTCCTATGGTTACTAAAGAATTCCCAAATCAGTTCATTACCCCAATTAATCTCTTTATCATAATCTTCAAGGCATTCATTTTGATTAGGTATGCTTTCAATTTGTTCTTTTGATCTACAATAACCAACACCTGGTTTTTGTCCTGGCCATGCATGCCCTCCATCAGGAATTAGACAATTGGTAACTTTTAAATTTTTTCCTTGATCACATTCACTCCTTGAAATACAAATTAGGTTATTGTTTTTTCCTATTAATAATTCAGCTTCAACAGCTTGTTTTGAACACCCCATACTATCAGCCCAGTTATTGAATGAGACTTCAGGTTTTTCATAAAACCACCCATCTCCAGATACCTTTCCATTTATTGGAGTTACAGTATCTTTATTACCAAATACTTGAAGGTAAGATATAGGTGTTTGAGGAACACAACTCCTATCTCGAGGGATAGAGCCGCTAATTGATGCCGCCGCTGCGAGCATTTCGGGATATACGCACGCAAATCTATGTGCCATAGCTCCACCATTACTGATTCCTGAAATATATCTTCTAGATACATCAATGGCATAGTCTTCTGTGACACTCTCAATTACTTTTTTTATAAAACCAATATCGTCATAACATCCTGTCCAAGAACAATGACTAAATTGATCGCATTCTTTAGGCCTGGGGTATTCACCTCTATTTTTTGTGCAAATAGGTCTTTCATTTTTTCTAGGAGGAGCATTACTCTCTATATCATTCCAAGAACTAACAAAAAAAGGCAATCCATTAACTTTCCCCCAAAAGTTAGAACCCTGAGGATAAACTGCTATGTAATTTCTGTAATCAGCATGTAAGTTCATACCCTTAGTGGTTTCTTTCTCGAATCCACTGGCGGTTCCAGTGTACCCATGAAGGCCCACTACAAGGGGTAATTTTTTCTTGTCATCATAACCTTTTGGTAAAAAGACAAAGTATTCTCTTTCAACCCCCTCCCAGTCAATAGTCTTTTTGATGAAATTTGAAGTATTATTTTCCTTTGAGCAGGAAAGTACACCTAATAACAGAATGGGTAAAATTAATATTTTTATTCTTTTAAGCATGATCAATTTTCTTCTTTGAAGATTATAATGAACTTCTATGAGTAAAACAGAAATACCAGAAGGATATAAACCATTTGACATTAGTCAACCTCACATAGATAACATGGGTCCAGGTTTCTATAAAAAAGAAGAAGATGACCAGTTAGTTTTAGGATTCTATGTTAAGGAAGAAAATTTAAATGGTTATGGTTCTGCCCACGGAGGCTTGTTAATGGCTTTAGCAGATTTTACTTTGGCTACTTCAGCTATGAGGAACTCTGATCGGCCTGTTACAACTGTTAGTTTTCATTCTGAATTTATAAGTCCAGCGCCCATGGGTTCTTTATTGGAAGTGAGAGCTAAAGTAACAAAAAAAGGAAAGTCTTTAGCATTTTCTAAAGGTAATATAAGAGTTGGAGAGCAAGTTATTTTAAATTTTGGAGGAGTTCTTAAGATACTTTAATTTATGGAAAAAGATTTAGATATTGTTGTTTATGGAGCAACAGGGTTTACAGGGAAACTATGCGTAAAGTATTTATCTGAGAATGCTAAAGACCTTAAGTGGGCAATTGCTGGCAGAGATAAAACTAAGCTTTCTCAGGTGGCTATAAGGTATGCTCCAAATACTGAAATACTTGTTGCCGATGGAGATGATCAAAAAGGCTTAAATGAAATAACCAAAAGAACAAAAGTGATTATTTCAACTGCAGGTCCTTTCCATAGATATGGTTCAAATCTTGTAGCTTCTTGTGTTGAGAATCTAGCTCATTATGTAGACATTACCGGTGAGACATTTTGGATAAAGGAAATGATAGATAAACATCACGCTGAAGCAGCTAACAAAGGGGTGAGAATTATTCCTTCTTGTGGATATGACTCCTTGCCTTCTGATTTAGGGGTCTTATTTGCTTCTTTATCTTTAAATAAATCGATAAAGAGAATTGAATCATTTCATACAGGTCAGGGAGGGGCATCTGGGGGAACTATTGAGACAATGTTTTCAATGGGTGACTTAAATTTAGGTAAGCAAATGCAAGATACTTTCTTATTAAATCCTGAGGATTCTGCAAGCGAAGAACAAAAAAAATTGAGTTCAGATAAAGTAAGAATAAAGAAAAACAAATTAATAGATGCTTGGACAGGTAGATTTATTATGGCAACCATGAATACAAGGGTAGTCAGAAGAAGCGCTGCCTTATTGGAGTCTAGACAAGAAGGATATGGAGTTAATTTTACTTACCAAGAGCATGCTTTTTATACAAAATATATTAATGCACTCTTAGTTTCAGTTGGAACTATTCTTTCAATGCTAATTATTATTACACCTCTTAGAAAGTTAGTAAGAAAATTATTACCGAAGCCAGGAGAAGGACCAAGTGAAGAAACGATGCGTAATGGTTTTTTCGATTGTTTTTATACAACTGAAGCGGACGATGGTTCGACAAGCATTTTTAGGATGCATGGGAAAGGGGACCCGGGTTATAGGGTTACCTCAAAGTTTGTTTGTGAAAGTGCACTTACTTTAATACATAACCAAGACAATTTACCTGGAGGAAAAGACTATGGAGGCCTCTTAACGCCGGCCTCTGGCCTTGGAGAGCCTTTAATTGATAGGCTAAGTAAAGCTGGTATATTCTTTGAAGGTCCTTTAGAAAGATAGATCTTTAATTCTTAGGTATTTTGTAATTTTTAAGCTTTTTCTTTAACAATTTACTTCTTAAAGAAGCAATCACTGGGATACCGTCTTTGTAAGGAGGATAAGCTTCTCCTTGTATAAGTGGTTCTAGGTAATTTTTACAGGACTTAGTGATTCCAAAACCATCTTTAGAAATATAACTTCTAGGCATCTTTTTCTCTTTATTAGCTACCTTTGTAAGAGCAACTTTATCTATTTTCCATGAGTATTTTTTAGTTCTACCCCTCTTGATAATAGGCATCACTGCATTCTCGCCGTTAATTACAAGTTTGATTGCTGCTTGCCCTACTGAGTAGGCTTGTTCCAAATCAGTTTGAGAAGAGATGTGCCTTGCTGATCTTTGAAGGTAGTCAGAAACCGCCCAATGATATTTATATCCTAAAGAAGAATTAATAATCGAAGCAATCTGTGGAGCTACACCACCTAACTGTTTGTGTCCAAAGGCATCTCGGGTACCTGCATCAGCTAAGAAATTACCCCTTCTATCTCTTACACCTTCAGAAACAATGATTACACAATAACCATTTTTCTTAACAGAAGATCTTACCTTAGAAATCATCTTATTTTTATTGAAAGTTATTTCAGGAAAAAGAATTAAGTGTGGTGGATCGCCTTCATTTTGTTTCGCTAAACCTGCAGATGCAGCAATCCATCCAGCATGCCTGCCCATAACTTCTAAAATAAAAACTTTAGTTGAAGTTTCTGACATACTTAAGACATCTAACCCAGCTTCTCTAGTGGAAACAGCTATATATTTAGCGACTGAACCAAATCCAGGACAGTTATCTGTGAAAGGAATATCATTATCAACTGTTTTTGGAATACCTATACACTGAACAGGAAAGCCCATTTCTTTTGTAAAATTCGCAATCTTATTTGCTGTATCTTGAGAATCTCCACCTCCGTTATAGAAGAAATATCCTATATTGTGGGCTACAAAAATGTCTAATAACCGCTGATATTCACTTATACTTTCCTTGGGATCTTTAAGTTTATATCTACAAGAACCAAAGACTCCTCCTGGAGTATATTTAAGTTTAGAAATTTCTTTAGCAGACTCTACACTGGTATCTATTATCTCTTCTCTTAATGCCCCTAATATTCCATTCTTTGCGGCATAGATTTTTCCAATTTCTTTTGATTTTCTGCCTGCTTCTATTACACCAGCTGCTGTTGCATTGATTACTGAAGTTACCCCACCAGACTGAGCGTAAAGGACATTTCTCTTTTTCATAGATGCGATGTTACTTAAATCTTGAGCAAGAGGGAATTAAAGGAGATAGGTATAATTAAAATATGTCTTCGAAGAAAATTCATATTTTAGGCATTTGTGGTACTTTCATGGGAGGTTTGGCTCTTATAGCGAGGGAGTTGGGTTATCAGGTTTCAGGAAGTGATGAGAATGTTTATCCTCCCATGTCTGACTTACTAAAGGAACAGGGCATTAAGATTATAAAAGGGTATGAAAAGGAAAAATTGCCAGAAGCAGACGTTTATTTAATAGGGAATGTTATTTCTAGAGGTAATGAATCTATAGAGTATATTCTTGAAAACAAACTCTCGCACACCTCTGGCCCAGCTTGGCTATCTGATAGTGTTCTAAATGACAGGGACGTAATTGCTGTAGCGGGAACTCATGGGAAAACTACAACTACCGCAATGATTACGCATACGCTTATGAAGTTAGGTTTAGATCCCGGGTACCTCATAGCTGGTAGACCTAAAGACTTTTCTGTTTCTGCAAAACTAGGAAAAGATAAAATATTTGTGATAGAAGCTGATGAATACGATACAGCTTTTTTTGATAAAAGAGCAAAACTTATTCACTACCAACCAGAAGTTTTAATTATCAACAATTTAGAATTTGATCACGCAGATATATATTCAAATCTAGAAGAAATTCAAAAACAATTTCATAATCTCATAAGGACAATGCCTTCTGACTCTTGCATAGTATTCCCTGAAGAGGATAAAAATATTAACAAAACTCTTAAGCTAGGAGTTTGGAGTAAAAAACTCAGCTTTAATCAGAAGAAAAAAGAGTTAAATTATTTTGAGTCGAAGAACGAAGATTTTTCGCATCTTAAGTTTTTTATTAACAACGACAATGCTGAAATTAATTGGGGCTTAATAGGAGAGCATAATGCAAGAAATGCTATGGTAGCTTTACTTGCTTTGAATCATTTTGATATTTCTCTATCTGATTCTCTAAAGGGGCTAGCAAGCTTCTCGGGTGTGTGCAGAAGGTTAGAATCGGTCATAGATAAGCCTGAATTAAAGTTATTTGATGATTTTGCTCATCATCCTACGGCCATCAAAGAAACTTTGAAAGGTGTGAGAGCTCGTTATAAAGAAAACAGAATTATTGCTTTGGTCGAGTTAAGATCAAACACTATGAAGTCTGGTTTTCATGATGAAAAGCTTATAAAAGCTACCAGTGAAGCAGACCTAGTTTTTTGGAAAGGGGAAGATAAGATTCAACTTAAGAAGTTAATTAGTAACTCTCCCAAAAATAATTTTTTAATTGATTCTATTGATTCTTTAGTAGAAGACTTTAAAAATAAGATCATTAAAGATAGAGATGTAATAGTAATGATGTCGAATGGAAATTTTGATGGGCTGTCACAGGCCTTAAGATCTAGGCTTTAAAGATATGAAGATATTAACTTTAGCCTTAGTAAGTTTACTAATGTCTTGTACTGAGCAAGAGAAAATTTTAAATGCTGAAGATCTTGCGCAAGAGCTACTAATAATCGACTCTCACATAGATGTACCTTACCGGTTATGGCGTCAGAATTTAAATGGTTTGGAAATTGAAAATATATCCCTCTCAACTGAAGGTGATTTTGATTTTATAAGGGCGAGAAAAGGAGGTCTAAATGTTCCTTTCTTTTCAATATATTTACCTGCATCAACCCAGGAAGATGGGACTTCTCATGATATGGCAAAAGAGTTGATAGATATGATCGAAGACATTGTAACCCTGCATTCGGACAAGTTTCTATTAGTAAAGTCTGTTGATGATTTATCTTCTCTAACTAAACAAAATAAGATAGGTATAGCTTTAGGTATGGAAAACGGAGCTCCTATTCAGGGCGATCTTTCTAGAGTGAAATATTATTTTGATAGAGGTATTCGTTACATTACCTTAACTCATTCTAAGAGTAACCACATTAGTGATTCTTCTTACGACGACAACATCCAATGGGAAGGGCTCAGCGACTTTGGAAAAAGTTTAATTGAGGAAATGAACAAAGTAGGAATTATGATTGATGTGTCACATGTTAATGATCAAGCTTTTTATCAAGCAGTAGAATTAAGCCAAGTACCTGTCATAGCGAGCCATTCTTCATTAAGGTATTTCACCCCAGGATTTGAAAGAAATGTAGATGATAAAATGTTGAAGAAACTAGCTGAAAAAGGGGGAGTATTACAGATAAATTTTGGAAGTAGTTTTATTAGTCAAAGATCAAGGGACTATGTAGATCAGGTCAATAAATTCTTAGATAAAAAGTTTGGTATAGAAAGGGAAGAAATTTCTCAAAAGGAAATAGTCGAAGCAAGAAATGAATTTATCCAAAATAATCCTTACCCATTTGCAACTATTAACGAGGTTTTAGATCACTTTGATAGGGTTGTAAGCTTAGTAGGTATTGATCATGTAGGAATTGGATCTGATTATGACGGAGTAGGCAATACTTTACCCATTGGTTTAAAAGATGTATCTACTTACCCAGCTTTAATCGAAGCTTTATTGGAAAGAGGGTATAGCAAGGAAGATCTAGAAAAAATTTTAGGAGGAAATCTAGTAAGAGTTTGGTTAGAAGTTGAGAGATATGCAAGCCAAAGCTAATTTTTCTAAGGAAATTCCTATATTTCCTTTAACTGTCAATGTTTTACCTGGCGGATACTTACCTTTACAGATTTTTGAACCAAGATATTTAGATATGGTTAAGTCCTGTATGAGCAAAGAAACAGGTTTTTGTGTTGTTTTACTTAGGGGACATCAAGAAGCAAAAAGAACAAACCTTCCTGATCACTCTCCAATAGGGACTTACGTAGAAATAATAGATTTTAACCAGTTAGAAAATGGTCTGTTAGGTATCACTGTACAAGGTCAATATAGAATTAAAATTTTGGATAGAAAGGCCCAAGAAGATGGTTTGATTATTGGAGATTCTATAGAACATCCTGAAGAAGATGAGTCAGTCTCTCTAGAACCACAATATAAAGAAATTTGGAGAATCTTAAGAGAAATATCTAATCACGAAGATATTAAAAAATTAAACTTAAGCATAGATTTTGATAATTCATCAAGTGTTGCTTATAACCTGGCTAGTCTATTGCCTATAACTCCACCTGAAAGACAGAACATATTAGAATTTCAATCAAATGTGGATAGATTTGATCATCTTCAAAAAATCGTTAAACAACTAGGAGGTTAGGCCTAAATCAATCTGGGTCAGAAATTTTAAGTAATTGTTTACCAAAGTTCTGTCCTGTAAACAGCCTTATTAGCGTATCAGGTGCATTTTCAATTCCTTCTTGAACGTCTTCTAGGTATGTTACTTTTCCTGCTTCAACCCATTCCCTTAAACTGCTTATCGCTTCTGGGAATCTTTCTAGGTAATCAAGAACGATAAAGCCTTCCATCTTAGCCCTATTTATTACAAGCGACATGTAATTAGAAGGTCCAGGAGAGGGTACCTCATTATTGTAAGTAGATATGGCCCCGCACAATACTATTCTTGCATTCATATTTATCAACATTAAAGATGTGTTAAGGAATTCACCTCCAACATTATCAAAAACTACATCTATACCATTTGGACATAGCTCACTTAAAGCTTCAGATAAATCAGAGTTTTTATAATCTATAGCAGCATCAAAATTAGCTTCTTCGGTCAGCCATCTGCATTTCTTAGCTCCTCCAGCAATTCCAATGACCTTACACCCTTTTATTTTTGCTATTTGTCCTGCAACAGATCCTGTGGCTCCTGCAGCACCAGAAATCACAACAGTTTCCCCTTCTTTAGGTTCACCAATATCCAATAATCCAAAATATGCAGTCAACCCAGTAACTCCATAAACACTTAAGGAGGCAGTTGGAGGTATATTTTCTGGAATTTTAGAGGCATTCATAAAACCTGCAGTACCATCAGTTATAGCAAATTCTTGCCAACCAAAACTACCTTGTACAAAATCACCAGGTTTAAAGTCTGTAAGATTGGATTCTATAACTTGAGAAATTGTGCTTGAGCGCATAACTTCACCTATCTGAACTGGAGGCATGTAACTTTTCATATCATTAAGCCAACCTCTTTGAGTTGGGTCAAAACCAAAGTAGAGATTTTTTAAAAGCATTTGGTTCTCTTTAATTTCCTGCATCTCCTCTTCTTCAAATATAAAATTCTCTTTACTCACCATCCCTTTGGGCCTAGAAGATAAGACCCATTTTCTGTTTTTTAAGTTTTTTAAAGTCATAATTTAGTTTTATCCTTGTCTCCAATTACCATGAAAACCGTAAGGTATTCTGTGGGGTAAATGCGCTGTAGCTATTGGACCTGAATCCACATTCATAGCATTAAAAATTAATAAGTCCGATCTATTTTCATTACCCCTGTAAGCTAGGGCTATTAAATAACCATCTCCCTCTTCAGATTCTTTCGATGAAGGAACAAAAATAGGTTCTCCTATAGCATCTACTTTATCTTTTAAAGTATAAACTTTTTTTGTTTGGGTTTTATGATCACGATGAGTGATAGAGTTAAAACTGATACCAGGGGGATGATCTCCAACACTAGAAGCATAAAAGCCATGCCTATAATTCAACATACTAAACCTCTCATCCAATCTAGGAAATTCTCCTATATCCTCATCTAAGTAATTTTTGTTAATTTTCCCTGAATTAGAAGACAAGTCTATTTCCCACCTGTTTAGTCTAGCTTCTGCCTTTTTAGGGTCTGGAGCAGAGCCATCTACATGGGGGAATAGTGGAGCTTCTTCAAATTGCATCATATCTGCAACAATCTTATCTCCATCTGTATAAGCATTCATTGGATGAAATACATAACAAGGATCATCTTCAATCCACTTAATATCTTCAACAGACCCATCTCTTGGCATGACACCAATATAAGAGGGCATGCTTCCATTCCAAGCTATAGGAGAATTACCTTTTACAGCCTCTTCAAAATCAATAACTAGAGGAAAGATAGGGAATATCACATGCTCAGAAGTGACAATAAAGTCATGGACCATACTTGAATATGGAGCATTGAATTCAGAATATCGAGTTAATTTTCCATCAGCATCAATCACAAAAAAAGTTAATTTTTTATCGCCGAAACCATAACTGAAGGCAAACATTTCTCCTGTTAATGGGTCTATCTTTGGATGGGCAGTCATAGGAGACAGCAACTTACCTTCATAGTCGTAAGACCCTATTGATTCAAGAGAGATTGGATCTATTTCAAAAGGAAGATGACCTTCTTCAAGAGCTAAAAGCTTGTCCTTATGAAAGATAATGTTTGTATTTGCTGTTCCATCTTCTCCTTCAGGATTCCATTCTGGGTCAGGATCCATAGGATTTAACAAGTTTATTAGAGATCTGCCTGCTTTTCTTTCTTGTTTCCATTTTGATGTCTTTACCCATCGATTTTTATAGGAAACATTTCCGTTTTCAAAATTAAAAGCATGTATCATCCCATCCCCACCAAACCAATGGTAGTGACCACCTCTAGGGGGAAACTGAGGGTCAGGACCGTTACGATAGTAACTTCCAAATAAATCTTTAGGTATCTCTCCTTCAACAATTAGGTCATTCAGGTCGCTTTCCATTCTTAGAGGGGCAAAATTACCGTTTAGATTTATGTGATCAGGATAAGTTGTTGTCATTTTTATTCCTTATTTTTTTAAATTAAGTTTATCATCAGTAGATAATTATTTTTTACTAACTAAATATCTTGCTAAAAAAAGAAAAACAATAGCTAAAGCTATTAGTCCTGCAGCTAAAGTAAAATTTCCAGAGTCGTCAATAGCTGACTTAGCAGCAAAGTAGCCTGGTAATGTATATAGAGGAGCCCAAATAAGCCCCGATATTAGGTCTACCGTGATGAAAACTTTTAAGTCCATTCCAAGTGATCCTACAGTTACTGGGATTAGTGGTCTAACAGGACCAACAAATCTGCCTAGAAATACACCTGGAATTCCATAATTATCTGAGAATTTACGACCTTGTTCTAACCATAAAGGATTGTTTTTAAAAGGCCAAACCCTATCTATTTTATTACTAAGGTATTTCCCTATAAAAAAACTTAGTATATCCGCTAAACAACTCGATATATAAACTAAAGATACTACTTGAAAAACAGAAAGATTCGTTGATGCAGATAAGCCGGAAATAGCAGCTAGTAAAACTACACCTGGAATTATTATCCCAATTAAAGCAAAAGATTCTATAAATGCTGCGGAACAAAGTCCTAGGACAATCCATTCAGGATTTTGTTGTAACCATAGGGTTACTGCTCCGATATCAAACATCTTATAATCCGTTTTTTATTTTTGCTTTCCTATAGAATATTTGATTATGAAAGATAGTAAAGACATTACTGCATATATGGGATTGATAGGTTCTAGGGCTAAGGAAGCTTCAGAAGTTCTTGCAGGTTTATCTAGTGAGAAGAAGAATTCAGCTTTAAAAGAAATGGCAAAAGCTATTGAAGAAGACAGGAAGGAAATAATTAAAGCAAACTCTCAGGATTTATCAGAAGCTAAAACTAAAAAAATAGGTGAGTCACTGGTAGATAGATTGGAATTAAATAATTTAAGAATCGATTCTATGATATCTGGGCTTTTATCAGTTTCAGAATTAGAAGACCCAATTGGTCGAATAAAAGAATTAAACGCAACGCCTTCAGGTATAAAAATAAGTCAGATGAGGGTACCGCTTGGGGTAATAGGGATTATTTATGAATCTAGGCCTAATGTTACTGCTGACGCAGCTGCTTTGTGCTTAAAGTCAGGAAACTCATGTATTTTAAGGGGTGGTTCTGAGTCTTTCAAAACTAATTCAATAATCACAAAAAGTCTCAAAAGAGGATTATTAGAATCTGGTTTACCAGAGAACTCTATAGAGTTGGTAGATACAACTGACAGAGAGGCCGTAAAGATTTTATTGGGCATGCATAGATGGATAGACGTAATAATTCCTAGAGGCGGTAAAGGTTTGGTTAAGTTAATCTCTAATGAAGCAAAGGTTCCAGTCATAAAACATTTAGATGGAATTTGTCATGTTTATCTAGATGAAGACTGTGAATTAGAAAAAGCTTTATCCATTGCCGTTAATGCAAAAACTTACAGATTTGGTATTTGTGGTGCAATGGAAACTCTATTGATTCATAAGAATATTGCTCAAAAGGTTTTACCTTATCTCAAGAAAGAATTTGATGAAAAAAATGTTGAGTTAAGGGGCTGTGAAAGGACTTTGAAATTTTTAAGCATTTCTGAAGCTAAAGATGAGGACTGGGTAACTGAATACTTGGCTCCAATATTATCTATAAAAATAGTAGATGATCTTAACTCAGCTATTAAACATATAAACCACTTTGGATCTTCCCATACTGACAGCATAGTTACTGAAGATAAACAGAAAGTTTCAGTATTTATGAGAGAGGTAGATTCGAGTTCTGTCATGCATAATTTACCAACTTGCTGGGCTGACGGCTTTGAGTATGGCTTAGGCGCTGAAGTTGGAATTTCTACAGACAAGTTCCATGCGAGAGGACCTGTTGGACTAGAAGGACTCACTTCACTTAAGTACATAGTTGAAGGCAACGCTGAACTTAGAAAAAATTAGTTTTTATTAAATGCCAAAGATAGTAGGAGTTTTTGGAGGTACTTTTAACCCTGTACACAATGGTCATGTACAAACTTTATCTGAATTAGTAAAAATAATTCCTTTCGAAAAGATACTAGTTATACCTAACTTTCAACCACCTCATAGAGAAAATACTGAAGTTTCATTTGAACATAGATATAAGATGACTTCTCTTGCCTTTAAGGATCTCAATGAGGTAATTGTTGATGATAGAGATAAGATTAGAGGGGGTGTTTCCTATGCGATTGAAACCGTTGAAGAAGTTATTAATGAAGAGAAAAAAGCTAGGGTTGTCATGATTGTTGGCTCTGATTCTTTTGCAGAAATACAATCTTGGTATAAATGGAGAGAATTATTGAGATTAGTTGATTTTATTGTAATGAAAAGACCTGATATGCCTCTTTTTAAAAATAAAGAAGCTAATGATATGGTTAGTCACTTAAACTATTCTGAAGAGCTAATTAAAAGGAATAAGAAAAAAAATGTTTTTGAAATTGAGGTTACCCCTTTTAGAATTTCTTCTTCACTTATTAGAAAGAATATTGCCCAAGGTAGGGAAGTAGATAATTTTTTAGATCCATCTGTTAAAGATTACTTGGAAGAGAATCACCTATATGTCAAAAAAGATACAACCTAGTTACCTCAGGGACCTTGTTTCGTCTAGTTTAGAGGAACTAAAGGCAGTTAACCCTGTCACAATTAATGTTAAGAAATTAAGTACCTTTACTGACTATATGATTATTGCTAGCGGGACATCTAACAGGCATATTCAATCAATCGGTGAAAAGGTAGTCGAAGATTTAAAAGCAAAAAATTTAAAACCTTTAGGTGTGGAGGGAGAGGGGAGCGAGGAATGGGTTCTCATAGATATAGGAGATGTCGTTCTTCATTTAATGTCAGACAAAGCAAGAAATTTTTATGATTTGGAAAGTCTCTGGGATCCAGATTTGAGCAGATGAAGATTAATATAGTTGCAATAGAATCAAAAAGACCTCCTTGGGCTAGATCAGCTTTCGAGATTTATCAGAAGAGGTTTGACAAATCAGTTGAAGTTAAGTGGTTAGGCATAAAGCAATCTGCGAATATTAAATCTTTAAATAAGAAGGGCAAAATAAGAGAAGAAGGAAAGATGCTTCTAAATAAAGTTAGTAAAAAAAATATTATCGTTTCAATGGATAGACAAGGGTCTAATTGGAGT
>TARA_B100000686_G_scaffold4617_1_pt1 | contig 36558 bp, 27 predicted proteins | sample TARA_B100000686 | Tara Oceans TARA_B100000686 (sample SAMEA2622733) | marine metagenome | biome: marine biome (ENVO:00000447); feature: marine epipelagic mixed layer (ENVO:xxxxxxxxx); material: "saline water (ENVO:00002010), including plankton (ENVO:xxxxxxxx)" | depth 150 m | reverse complement strand
ACAACCGATAATTTAAAGGCTAAAGTGTAATCACGCTGAGTACGCTTTCAAAGGTTTTTTGTAGAGGTTTCCATCAATAAGTCTCTGTAAGTGTCAACTTATTTCAGGACGAGTCACTAGAATGGCCAACTTGGTGATGGTCCTATATATCTATTTAAATTTAGCTTGATTTAGCTTAATTTAATTAGCTAAAGATTGCTATTGTAACCACACGATTACCAAAATCCATAGTACGCAAACATAATTCTCCTGCTGAATATTGAAATGATGTCTATAATTAATTTATGTTTTAATAGAAGTTTATTTTTTTATAATGCAAAGGGAATGGTTATGAACGATTTTGGCCAATTTGAATTAATAGAGTACACGTATTCTGACAGAATGGTTTTTGAAGTGGTCGATAATATGCTGAGTTACGTAAGCCCTGGTACTTTGAATATTATACAAGTACTACGGTATGTGCGTAACCTAATAACCGAATCGGATATATCTCATCTTGATATTCCTGTTACAGAAATAAGCAATAAGTTGATAACTCATTCTCATATTCCACTTAATTTAGGCAATGAGATTCAATCATTATTTACAGAGAATATGCCTAATGTTTTATTTGTTAACTATGAAGTTCTAGAAAATCTTGAACTTAATTTTATTAGAGATGAAATTATTAAAGTCTACAATTATGAGCATAATATAAATTAATTAAATTTTCATTTACAAGAGGAAGTTATCAATGACCGTACAGAACAATCCTACAGTGCCAGTTAACGAAAATGGTATTCCAACGGAGAGTGAAAATAGAGATTTGGATCATTTTACTCAGTTCGCTCAAGAAAAATATGGCTTATCTGAAGGTGCTGCCAAACTAATTTTTTCAAGGACTAACTCTTCTGAAAACGGTCCAAACTCCTTTGACAAAGGCTCCTTATCTGAAGAACAATTTGGTGAAGCCCTTGAAAATGCTAAGGCGTTTACTGAGACTAAACAAAAATTAGGTGTTGATAATATCGATCAAACCAGTGCGATTCTGTTGACAGGTGACCAGGACGGTAGGATGGCATCTGATAATGTGGATTCTCTTATAGAAAAAGGCTATCTCAGGAAAGAGACCGGTGAAGATGGTAAGCAATGGCTTAAAACTACTGAGAAAGGTGAAAAATTTGCTTCTTATCTTATTGATAATGGCGATCTCATTGGTTCAAAAGATATACCTGATCACCTTAACGATTATGAGAATGGTGTAATAGGCGATGAAGCTACAATGACTATGTTATCTGGGGATGATGATGGTAAATTATCCCAGGAAGATGTCAATAAGTTAGTAGAAAAAGGGTATTTGAAGAATGAGAATGGTAAATTGACTGCGACTGATAAAGGTAATGAGTTTGTAAAGTCTTTGACTGAAAATAATCGCCTTATGGGTAAAGAAGATATGCTATCGCTGGTTCAGGAGCATGAAACTACAGGTTTATCTAAACCACCAGGTGGAACTAATGACGGTACATTTACTAAAGGAGATTATTCCCAAGGTGGGTGGCAAAGAGAGGGTACAGATGGCAGTTATGCTCAATTAGATAATGGTAGTGTTTTCTATTCTGGCGACGAAAACGTGCCTGCTCAAATACTACGAGATGGAGAATGGAATGCTGCATCCCCTGACGAGGTTAAATTGGGCAACGAATCAATCCTTAACTTAAAGAAAAATGAAGAAGGTAATGGTTTTAATCGTAACGGGTACGAGGGTACTTATGGCCATACCGATGATGGTAACGTCTATTATTCAGGCGGTAAATCCCCAACGGGTAGTCCTGCTGCGCCTCAAATTTTAGAAAATGGATCATGGCGTCCTGCAACTGAAGACGAAATTAAAGCAAATAATGAAGCTTTAGACATTGAGACTAAAGGGGGTCAATGGGAGAGCAACGAAGTTGATGCAGAAGATGTAGAGGAAATGCAAGAAAACGCTGATGAAGCTGCAGAATCGACAAGCGATGTAAACTTTAAAAAGGCACGCGAGAATATTGAGTCAACTCTTGGTTCAAAAGTTGATTCTAAAGATGAGCTTAATACTTGGCTAGATAAAAATGAATTTAGTGATCAAGATAAGGACTCTTTACGAAATGTAATTTTAAAAGGTGAAGATAGTGCAGATATAGAAGCTGTAGAAAAAGGGCTTGATGAACTTGCTAACCTTAAGAAAGAGAGCTCAAAAGAAGGTTCTGTTAAAGAAATAAACGCCTTTGGTTCTAAACAAAAATACACGTCTGTTGGCGATGGTAAACATTGGAAACGTGAAGATGGCGAAGTGTTTGCAATCGAAGGCTTTAATGGCAACGGCGATTTAGACTTGAAAAAAGTCGATAAAGATGAGTTCGAGGCAAGTCAGCCTAAACCAGATTCTAAAGATATCAAAGAGCAGATAAAAAATTCTCGTGAAAATATTGAATCGGTATTGGGTTCAGGTGTTGACTCCAAAGAAGAGCTCGATTCATGGCTTGATAAAAATGGTTTTGAAGGAGATGTGCGTGAAGACATTAAGAATGCCATTCTTAGAGGCGATGATAAAGCTGGTATTCATGAAGTTGATGATGGGTTAGACTCATATCTCTCTTTGCATGAAGATGGTGGAAAACAAGGCGCTGAAAGAAAAATTAATGCATTTGGTGAAGAGCATACCTATACCTCTGTAGGTGATAATAAGCATTGGGTAAGAGATGACGGGAAAGTATTCGAAATTAACGGATTTAATGGTGATGGTAATCTTGATTTGAAGAAAACTGAAGACAATGTTTCTGATGATCCTAAATCATACATTGAAGGTACCTTTGTATCTGTCAATGATGATGGTAAAGTTGAATTTTTCAACAATAAAGAGAAATCTGAAGATAGCGATACTGACGACTACAAGTCCTATATAGATTCAGGTAAGACAATTGATAATATAACTAAGAACGTTGGCTCTAAGGCTGATTCTGAAGATGAGTTGGTTAGTGCCTTAAAAGATGCTGGCATAAAAGATGAAGATATTGATAACGTGAAAAACTCTATTTTGAAGGGTGAAGATTCAGCTGATTCCGACCAAATTAAACAAGGTCTCGAGCGTTTTATTAGGCTTCAAACAGATGCTAACACGCAGGGTTCTGAGAGAAAAATTAATGCATTTGGTGATGAGAACACTTACACTGCTGTGGGCGATGGAAAGCATTGGGTTCGTGATGATGGTCAAGTCTTCGAGATTAATGGTTTCAATGGAAGTGGTAACTTAGATATGAAGAAAACCAATGATAACGTTTCTGATAAACCTCAAACATATGGTGATGTTTTAGTCTCTTTTGATGATGATAAACCAACGTTTAAGTCTAAAGGATAAACTAGACACAAAATGATTTTTAAGGTAACGCTTATTTGATTTAGATGTACAGAGAGTTATCGTATTTTATGAGATGCACCAGTAATCTTGTAAACAAGGATAACTCTCTGTTTGCTCACACCCCCTAAAATGAATCAGTCCAAATCTTACATCTTAATTTTTTATATTGAAAGCTACATGGCATGTAAGATCAGATGAGGTTATTTTTCACTATCCATGCCTGAAATGCTTTTGGCTTATCAGTAATAATACTTGCAGCACCTCGCTCAACCATTAAATTAGCTGTTTGCACATCATTAACTGTCCAGAGAGAAACAGGCATATTCGCTTCTCGACAAGCTTGCGCCATGTCTTCGGTATACAGAACATAATGGAGTACTAAAAGGTCACAGCCTGATGATTGTGCGACTTCAATAGGGTTGGCGATATCTGCAATTTCATGGTCAGCTACAAGGCCGTGCGGTAATGGATTAATTTCTTTAGAGGTTCTTAAGAAATCATAATCACTTGAGGTGATCACTGTTGTCTTTTCATTGAGTTTGAGTTTTTGGCAATGTTTGAGAAGCTCATGGGCCATAATCACTCGAAGCTCAGGGCTTTCAAGTGGTTTAATCTCAATTTGAATATGCTCTAGATTCTCCCATACACATAAGACTTGATGAAGGGTAGGGATTGGTTCCACTTGATTCCAAAGCACCTTATTTTCAAAAGTAGCGTTTAACTGTACTAAATCAGCAGCTGTGGTCAAAGCAACTTCGAGCTGTGTGCCCGTGGTTCGCAGTGTATCTGTATCATGGATAACGACGAGCTCCAAGTCTTGGCTCAGATGAACATCAAGCTCAACTTTATTTATACCGAGATTACGAAGGTATTCAAAACCGCCGAGGGTATTTTCTGGCGCTTCTGCTCGCGCACCACGATGGCCGATAAGATGGGAATGGGTCAGACTTGGCATAAACAGTCCTTTGGTCGCGCTTGGTAGCAGGTCAACACGTCCTGACCAGTAAGTTGCTTACTGGTCATTTCTTTGCAGGTTACTTAGGATTTTAATCCATATAACGCTGAAGTAAACCCTCATAGGCATCAACTCGGCGATCTCTGAAATATGGCCAGATTCGACGGAGGTGATCAGTACGGCCTAGGTCAATATTAGCAATCAATGGGCCTTCATCATTTGTGTCTGACATAGCCAAGATGTCGCCTTGTTGCCCTGCAATAAAGCTCTGGCCCCAGAATTGTGTGCCAAGTTCTGGTTTGGTTTCATCTGGGCTGTATTCAAAGCCCGTACGGTTAGCGACAAGTACTGGTAAATGGTTAGCAACAGCATGTGAGCGCTGAATTAAAGTCCATGCATCACGCTGGCGGGTTTGTTCTTCAGCTGTATCTTCAGGGTCCCAACCAATTGCTGTAGGGTAAAGTAGAATTTGCGCCCCTTGTAATGCAGCAAGGCGAGCCGCTTCTGGATACCATTGATCCCAGCAGACGAGAACGCCCAGTTTACCAACACTTGTTTGAATTGGTTTAAATGGGTTTTGACCATCGCGTTTTTGATCACCTGGTGTGAAGTAATACTTTTCACTAAAACCTGGGTCATCTGGAATATGCATTTTACGGTAATAGCCTACAAGGCCTTCTTGTCCATCAAACACAAGAGCTGTGTTATGGAATACACCAGCTGTTCTTTTTTCAAATATAGAACCAACAAGAACAATATTTAATTCTTTTGCGAGTGCTTCAAGATGTTGTCGGCTTGGACCATCCATAGGTTCTGCTAAATCAAAAATAGCAGGGTCTTGCACTTGGCAGAAGTATTGCGTTGTATGAAGCTCTTGAAGGAGAACAAGTTTTGCACCTGCAAGTGCAGCCTTGCGAACTTTTTCTGAAGTCGCTTCAAGATTTTTTGTTTTATCGTTGGAGCCAATGGCTTCCTGAATAACAGCAACAGTTAAATTCATAGTGGTGTCCATATATGTGGTAGTTGCATTGTGGAGCAGTGGAGGCTGCCATTATTTGTGATTAGAGTTGAGCATGGCACAGGCACGATAATCATGTCTGGTAGGCTTTCTTCTAATACTTTAATTGCAACCTGGTCTGCATCACAGTTATATGTTGGCAATAAAATATGGTTGTTGACAACAAGGAAGTTAGCATATGTAGCAGGTAAGCGACGTCCATCATCATATACAGCTTTTGGCCATGGTAGCTCAATCAGCTTAAGGTCGAACTTATCCGCTGCAGCTTCAAGCTCTTTTTTCATAGCTTGGATGCCAGTAAAATGGCTATCGGCTTCATCTTGGCAACCTTGGAAGACTACTGTGCTTTTAGCCACAAAGCGAGCAAGGGTATCAACATGTGCATCTGTGTCATCACCCTCAAGGTGTCCTTGGGTAAGCCAGATAGATTCAGGTGTACCAAACTGCTTACGAAGAATTTTTTCAATGGCTTCTTGATCAAGGTCCGGATTACGGTTTTCGTTTAAAAGACAAGCAGAGGTTGTCATCATGACGTGGCCGTTTGTCTCTAAACTACCGCCTTCTAAAATCACCGGATGATCTTGCAGCTGCACACTGAAAAGTTGAGACTGATCTAGTTTAGATGTGTACACACGTTCGAACTCACCAGAATCCCAAAGCTTTTGATTCACTTGATTATCAAGCGTTGCATCGAATTTACCGCCCCAGCCATTAAAAATAAAATTTTGTAGACGTAGGTGTTTTTGACCAATTTGCTCGCTGGCTTTGAATACAGTAAGTGGGCCGTAATCACGAGTCCAAGTGTCGTTATAATCACAAACAGAAAATTCAAGCGCAAATTGCTCGCGTTGATGATATTTCTCAGCAGCTTTTGCAACACGCTCTAGAACATCTGCTTTTGTTTCTTCGTTTGGAATAAGGACCCAAGGTGTCGCCGCAAGGCTAATAGCTGCAATCATGTCTGCAAAATTAACGAGTGCAGGTTCAAGGTCTTCAGCCCAGTCTGTGCCATCATGAGGCCAAGCAACAAGTACAGCAACTTGAGGCGCGTACTCTGGTACGAGCTTCCAACGTTCTTTTTGTGGTACTTCTAGGGATGAAAGTTGAGTTGCAGCTGCATCTGTTGCACTGCTTTTTGGCGTATAAACTGTCATATCACAATCCATATTCTTTAGAAACCGGGGTTTAGGCTAAAGCTTAAACACACAGAAACCTTCAAACATCTAGATGAAATGTTTAAAAAGGCTAGAATAATCAGTTAGTTAGTTAAAGTAGCTTTTGATAAAGCTCTGTTGATTGCGACAATTCTACGATACCACTAGCGATAATGCTAGGGACTTTTAAGGCTCATAAGCTGAATAGTAAGTCTCAAAAATGCTTTAAGGGTTATACAGGCATGAATCTATGGCTTTTCAAGCATTTTTGAGAGTGGTTTGTATTGAGGTTGTTTAATGCTGAACAGAATGAATAACGCGATCCATCTCAAAGTAAACAGTCTGATTTGCATATTGCCAGCGAGTAATTGGAGGTTGCCCAACAGCAGGTATCTTACGATCGGGCGTGCCAAGCATTGATTCTATTTCTGTCATTGTTTTGCCCGACAGTGTTGGTTTTAAATTGAGGTCTACGAGTGCAACTTTGCCTTCCTTAAAGGTCGTTAATTCCTCTGCTTGTACTTGAGTCATACCTATTGCTAAACCACAGCCAATCAGGACATTAAGAAAGGATTTCATATAAGTTCTCACTTTTTTCTAATATAGACCAGAAATTAATATTGAGGTATTAAAATGCTATTATATGAAAACTATAGCAGAGGTTTGGCGATCTCATGTGTCCTGACGTCTGATATTTGTAAAAGATTGCAAGAAAAGAAAGGCTAATGAGGCCATTATGGCCTCATGTATAGATTATTTAGGTGTAAATGCGGGAAGAATATCATCGTCATCATCATTGTTTGATTTATCTGACGGATCTTCCATATCGAGCTTCGGTAACCCTTTAACAAGCTGCTGCTTCATTTCTGCGCGAGGCCAGCTTTGACCATTACCATAGAGGAATAATTCACACTCTTGTAGAAGAGGTTGCCAAGGGTCCTTAGGTTCAATCGCATCAATAAGCTGAGTAATATTGCTTGGACTTTGGCCTGTTTCATGCTCAACCCAGAGATTGAGTTTATTAATAATTAATAAACAGTTCTCGCGAGGTGACATGTCATGGGCATTAATTTCAAAGAGAGGCACCATGTCTAGCTGTGTTTTTTTACGACTGGCTTTTTTCGCTTCTGCTTTGGCTTCTTCTTTTTGCTCTTCAATGGTTTTAATTTTTGGCCCTTTGGCTTTATCTTTGTCTGCATTTTTAGCTGCCATAAATTCAGCTTCTTGCTTCTTGGCTCGACGCTGAAGATACTTTAAGCCCCATACCATGGAGAGAGCCCAAAGAATAAAGAAAATAAAGGCCACATTTTGCCACAGCTCTTTATCTTCTGATGCTTCATCTGTGGCTTTGTCATCTTCTTGATTTTCACTTGCTTCATCATCTTGATGGGTGATTTCATTAAAGCTAGAGAAGTTATCCTCATCGCCAAACTGGCTTGCCTGATTAGAGACAGCTTGTTTATTGGCTTGCACTACTGCCGCAGCACCATCTTTGACTTGGATCGTATCACCAGGAATTTCTGTGACTTCCATTGTGTTTGTACGTGAGCTCCACCATGCAATTTTCATTGGTGGAATATCAAATGACCCTGGCTTTTGTGGGATGATGGTAAACTTTTGAGTACGGTAACCAGTCATACCTGTGTTCCAATTGGAGTTTTGGCTTGACTCATCACCATCGGAATAAATTTTAAGAGCTGAGTTGCTTTTTAATTTAATATCAGGCAAACGGCTTGAAAGTTGTCCAGCAGCAGACATGTGAATCTCAAGCGTAATAGGTTCCCCTATATCAACAGGCTGTTTGGGATTACCCCATTGTGTTGTAATTTTTAAGGCATCAGTTACAGGAATAGTCCGTTTATTATGAATGCCTTTTTGACCTTTTAAGCTGCTTGTGTCCAATGGTTTAATCGTGATCGTGAGCGGATTCGATTGAAGAGTAATTGGCTGATATTGACCATAAGATCTTTTAGGTCTGAATTTGCCGTTAAATACAATAGGGTCAAGTGTATATGTGCCAGGTTCTGTTGCGAAAACAACCTGTCTAAACTCTTTAACTTCGTATGGTTCACCCTGAATTGTTTGCACATAGTTTTTGCCATTATCTGGCTCTAAAAGCGTTTTTTCAAAATTCAAAGGAAGTGATGCTGGCTCAACTGCACCAGTTAATTTTGCTTTGAAGAGCACTTTCCAAGATAAAATGATTTGCTCACCAACAAGAGCTTGGGTTTTCGTTGTTTCATAACGAATCATGACATCGTCATTACCAACACTTGAATTTGCATTATTTCCAGCACCACCCGTAGAGAACTGGCTTTGAGCTTGCCCTGAAACTTTGATTTGGAGTGGGGCAGATTGCACACCGCCAAGTCTAAAGGCTGGAATTTCAAAATTACCAGGTTTTGTCGCACGAGCCTCCCAAGTCCAAATAGTATTATATGAGCGATTGCCATTCATATTTCTCGATGTCATCTGAACATCAGGGCCACGAAATATAGAGACGCTTGAATCAAGGGCTGCAATTGGCTCAGGGTACCTTTGAGTGGGAGGGCCATCAAATATAACGTTAATTTGAAAAGCTTCGCCAACATTTATTGATGATTGCGGTACTTCTAGTTGTAGTGTGTCAGCAAGTATTTGCTCACTGATAAGGAGAGGCAATAGAATTGCGACAGTCTTCCAATTAATCGCTTTAACTGCTAATACTGCGATTTTCAATTGCTTTAATAAACAGACACCCAGTCCTTGCATTGACCAGTTTTGCATCGTGTTGTGTTTACCAAATGTCATCTTGAGACCCTTGCTGTGTATTTCTTTGATTTGATCGTTGGTATTGTCGAATCATTTTATTTCTTAACACCGCCCCAGGTTGCTCTTGCAATTGGTTGAGGTGGGGGTTGTCAATGGATTCTTTTTCTTCTGGTGTTTGGGCATGTGGAAACTCTTCATCGTCTTCTTCGATGTCATCGTTATCTGATTCTTGCTTTTTATCATCTAGCGAAGCTTGAGATTTCTGTTGAGTTTCTTCGCTCTGTTGTGGATCTTGCGTTAAGTTTTCCATGGCATCTTCTAAAGCTTCTTGCTGCGACTTTTCAGCTTCCTCGCGAGAAGCTGTCTCTTCGGCATCACGCATTTCTGCTTTGTCCGTACCAGAGCTACTGGCGCTAGGACTACCATCCGGGCTTCCACCGCCACCTTCACTTGAGTTTTGTGCATTGTTATTGGTATCGCCACCTTGGCTGTCTTCTTGGTTTTGTTTTTCCATTTTCTCCATGTTTTTGAGCTCTTCTACAACTTTTTTATTTGCAAGAGCATCTGTATGGTTAGGTACCCACTTCAGGACTTGATCGTAAGCACCAATGGCGGCATCTAACTTTCCTGTTTGAGCAAGGGCATTGCCAAAATTATAGTAGGCTCTAACAGGATAGCTATTTTTATCAGCGTTCTTCGGATTTTCCAATGCTGCTGCTTTGGCTAATTCTTTTGCTGCTTCCTCATAAAGTCCGCCTTTATAAAGTGCTGTACCCTTGAGAAGAGGGTCATCTGCGGTAAGTGCGGCTTCAGCATATTGTTTCTCTTGATAAAGCTGATAAGCATCTTTATCTGCGTAGGTTGCAGCCATAGCGTCCTGTGGATAATGCAGAGGTAACAAAAGAATAAATGCAAAGAGATAGCCTTTACGGAAAAAGCTTGCGAATAAGAGGGCTGCAGGAATTAAGAACCATGGGCCTAAATCTTCCCATTCGTCAAAATAAGAATCTTCTTCTTTTGTGTTATCTTTTGAGCCAGTTTCACTCTCAATTATGCGTGCAAGCTGAGTTATCTGTTCGCCATAAAGTGATTGTTGATCATAAAAAGCAGCGCCAGCAGCTTGTGCAATATTTTTCATGCGGCCTTCATCATAATCTGGTAGCACTATCTGTCCACTTCTGTCGCGAAGTAGATCGCCTGACCTTAATGGTATTGGCGCTGGGTTTTCTGACCCCATGCCAATAATGACAGTTTTATAGGTTTGTCTTTGCAGGTATTTAATCACTTCATTTTCGTCTTTTGTCTTAATATCATCAGTAAGCCAAATAAGCGTTGCCTTTGGAATATTGGCAAGACTCGCAGAAACTGCGCCTAAAGCGAGAGTAGGGTTATTACCAGGTGAAGGCATTATTTGAGGGTCGATGGACTCAATGGATTGCTTCACAATATCTAATGCATAAGTAATTGGCACAAGTTGATGCTCTGTGCCTGCATACGCAATAAGACCAGCAGATGCATCAGGCACTTGGTCAAGAATATCTTGCACAATATATTTTGCACGTTTATTTCGAGATGGTTTGACATCATCTGAAAGCATTGAAAGAGATTGATCCAAGAGAATAACGACTTGAGGCTTTATTTGCACACCAGGTAAAGGCTTTTTCCAAAATGCAGGGCCAATAAGCCCAAGAATCAAAAGCCCGAATAAAATGCTTAAATGCTTTTGATGCTTGGTCATGGCTTTCATACCAGACTCTTCACCAGTGCTAATCATAAAGGCTTGTAAATGTTCAGAGACACTTGTCGTCCAAGGGTTCTGATGGCTAATCAGTTGCGCTAATTTCCACAGAATAAAAATAATTAAAGGGACTAGGATTAAGAACCATGGTCTTAAAATAATAAATGAATCAAGCACGCCAGAACCTCCAATTGATTTGAGTATGGCGCTCTGATAAATAAATCAAAAGCATTAACACAGTGCCCAATAATGGCCAAAAAAAGACATCTTTTGATGGTCTGATAAAGGAGGCATCTTCTTCTTCACGTTTTTCTAGCTCATCAATCTTGTTATAGATATCACGCAGCTGGTCAGTTTCTTTGGCTCTATAGTACTGGCCACCAGTTTCGTCGGCAATCATTTTAAGAGTCTCTTCATCGATTGCCCCTGTGGAATTCGCCATGCTAAAAAAGCTATTGAATGGGGATTGCCCGAAAAGTTGTTTTAGTCTCGGGTTCATTTTTTCATTAGGGTCGAGACCAATACCAATGGTGTAAATTTTAAGGTCTATTTCTTGTGCAAGTTTTACTGCGTTTTCTGGTGTTAATTCACCAGCTGTGTTTTCACCGTCTGTTAAAAGAATTAATACACGGGATTCGGCTGGTTGATGCTGCAACGTCTTTACGGCCATACCAATAGTATCGCCAATGGCAGTTCTTGTGCCGGCCATGCCTGCAAAAGCTTCATTTAACAAAATAGTCAAGCTTGTATGATCAAATGTCAGAGGCGACTGTAGGTAAGGAATATCACCAAATAAAATGAGCCCCAACCTGTCTTGTTTACGCTCTTCGATAAACTTACTCGCAATGGCTTGAACCGCTTGGAGTCGATCAACAATTTGACCATTCACTTCAAAATCCTGCTCAAGCATTGATTGCGAGGTATCTACAGCAAGCATGAGGTCACGACCTGATTGTGTCATGGGAAGAGGTTCGCCTAAAAATTGAGGACGGCACATGGCAATAATTAAAAGAATCCATGTGATACTAAGCCATACCAAGTCGAGCTTATCTGTTGGGTCAGTTTGTTTAACTTCGTGTGGTACAAACTCAGCCTCAATAGGCAGGCGAAGTTGGCCTGCTTGCGTATTGCCTGTTGGACGCAGGTATCGCCTTGCAATCCAAGGCAAGGGCAACAGCAATAACATACCTGGCCAGGCGAAATGGAGTTCAGTCATGACGTCCCTTTATTCGGTGTTCTATAGATTCAATGTCTTTTTTAACTTTGCTTAGAATTTCTGCAAGTTCATTTTTTTCAGGTTCACTCTTTTGAGCTTCTGTATCGGTCAGCTTTTGCGCTTTTTCCGTTGGCTTCTTTTCAGGAGTTGGCTTCGCTAACACAAGGTTTTCGTTTAAAGCAAGACCTTTATGGGTTTTTGAATACTTGTGTTTATCGAGCCATTTTAAAACAGCTTTACCTAAGTCTTTAACTTGACGATCTTCTATCTCAAGATGAGGGTTATAGATATCAGCTAAAATATGGCCAGCACCAGTTGTAAAATCTTTGCATTGGCCTTTTTGATTAAGCCATTGACACCATTTCTCGCCTTGTAAATGGGCCACATTATTTCGGCCATCAATTTTGTAAGCAATCCGTTTGAGTATTTGGTTTAATTGCGCTAACTGTTGAGCTGTTGGATTTTTTCGAAGCTCGCTAATTTCATCTTTTAAATTTGCTTTTGCTTTGCGATACCATTTTGGACCTTGCTGGTGTTTTAAAAAAATGATAAACCCAACCAGTGCAAGAAGAGCCAGTACAATTAAGCCATAAAACCACCAAGGTGGTGGCCAAAATCCAGGGTCTATAGGTGGTGCTACATCTTTAAGACGGGCAAGTGGATCTTGCTGACCACCGCCAGAAAGTCCGTTCATTATAGAGGCAAGAGGGGAGGCTGCATTCATCGTAAAATTGCCTCCATATGATTTAAAGCTTTTTCATGAGTCGATGTGGTAAAAAAGCCAATGCCCATTTCTGCGCACATAGATTTCATCGAATTCCATCGATTTTGATAACTTTTCATAAGACGTTGTTGGTCTGTCCCTTTGCCTTTGTAATACCACTTGTTGCCATTAAACCCTACAGGGCCAGCATTTTCTGGTGGCTTGATTTCAATAGGGTCTTGGACGCCAATACAAATAACATCACTATGAGCACGAAGCTGGAATAAATCTTGAGGGTCAATATCATGATTAAAAAAATCACTGATAATGACAATTAAGCTGCCAGGGCGAATTTCTTGCTGCATCGTTCTAAAGGTTTCAGCCCAATTCATTTGCGTATTATCTTGTGTTAAATCCCAAGACTGATTGGTGTCAAGTAAATGCTCACAATAGTGAGCCCAGTGCTTGCGACCTGAGCGTAGGCGGGTTCGAGTTGGTTCTGCACCAATAAACATGCCGCCAAAAGGGTCTTGATTTCGACAAGCAAGCCAGCTAAAAGAAAGAGCTAACTCTGCAGCTAAATAAGCTTTAAAGCAACGCTTTGTGCCAATAAACATGCTGGATGTTTGATCAACAAGGGTAAAGACAGGGCGGTCACGCTCTTCTTCAAATGTTTTGGTATAGACTTCGCCAGTTCGTGCAGTCACACGCCAGTCGATATGACGTATTTCATCGCCTGGTTGATAAGCTCTACTTTCAGCAAAGCTCATGCCCCGACCACGAAGTCGCGTAATGTGATAGCCCAGTTTTTTGCTGGCATTTTTTGCCGCAGAAGAGAGATTCATCTTGCGAGGAATCTCTCGAGTGATTTGAGCTATTTCTTCAGGGGTAATATACACCCCTTGGCCTTTTTTTGGTTCTTTTTCGATCATGGTGTAGATACGAGCATGATTAATTGAGTAACAACTTGGTGGGCGCTAAGACCTTGGGCTTCCGCTTGGAAGCTTAAACCAATTCTGTGACGTAAAATTTGTGGTGCTACTTTTTGCACGTCATCTGGTGTTACATAGTCGCGACCAGCAAGCCAAGCATTCACACGTGCACAGCGATCCATAGCAAGTGTTGCCCTTGGGCTAGCACCAAAAGAAATGGCTTTAGCGAGTTTATCGCTGTAACGCTCAGGTGTACGTGTGCTTTGAATAATTTCCACGATATATTCTTCGACAGATTCATGCATAGAAATGCTAAGCGCTTGTTGTCGAGCTTGGAAAATAGCAGCCATATTCAGTTTTGGATGATTTTCCTCTGGGGCTTTATCCATGACGTTAGATTGCTTTTGCTCTTGACGAACAGTTCGCATAATTTGCAGTTCGTGAGTAGCACTTGGGTAATCAACGAGGACATGCATCATAAAACGGTCAAGCTGTGCTTCTGGAAGAGGGTATGTGCCTTCTTGCTCAATTGGGTTTTGCGTCGCCATTACGAGGAATGGGTTGTGGAGCTTGTATGTTGTTCCACCCACAGACACCTGCTTTTCGGCCATGGCTTCAAGGAGTGCAGCCTGAACTTTTGCTGGAGCACGGTTAATCTCGTCAGCAAGGATGAGATTATGGAAGATAGGACCTTTTTGGAAAATAAACTCGCCTGTTTGTGGGCGGTAAATTTCTGTACCTGTAATATCTGATGGTAATAAATCTGGTGTGAACTGAATACGCTGGAAGTCGGCATCTAAGTATTTTGAGAGGCTTTGTATTGCTTTTGTTTTAGCAAGACCTGGTGCGCCTTCAACCAGAAGGTGGCCATCAGCCAAGAGCCCCATAATCAAAGCATCAATAAGCTCTTCCTGACCAAGTATGTGTTTCTGGATGAGTGATTTGAGTTTGGTAAAAACTTTTGGGTCAGACATGGTAATTCCTGTAATTTGACTCTTTTAGATGAGTTTGCATCATGAGTATTCGAGTTTCTCGTATGAAAGTGCCTCTCATACACAGTTAAAGTGGCTTTTGAGCGAACACTTAATTTCAGCACATCATGAACTATATCAGAAAGATAGATATATGACTGTGTAATTTCCAGTGATGTTGTATGGGAAATGTAGCGATAAAGCACCTTTATGTTTCATCGATTTTTGCCCTATGTTATAGCTTCAATTAAGTACGTTTTAAAATTGACGAGAAACTAAAAGTTCTTGTCGATGAACACTTCTATTTATTATTGGCTCTAAACCTCTTTATTTGTAGCTTAATTCTCTTGAAAATTTGAATTAAAGAACAGTTAAAATATTCGTTTTTCCGCTTTCAGCCACAATAAGCTGTTATCCTTCAATTTCAACAGACTTTTCGTTAATTTCTTTCAGGTTATGTTCAACATAAATTGATCATGCTGTTATTCTCATAGAGATGGTGACAAAAAAGTTATGTTAAACCATACATAATGGCTTAACGCCCTTTTTAGCGGCCTGCTTTAGAATTTGAGAACTCAAATAATGAGCCAATTTTAAGAGCTGTTCATAAAATTTTCAGTTTTTTAAAAAAAATGCACTTTTTTGTTGCAAAAACTTATTTGCTATGTTCATTATTTGAATTTTCGACTATGTATAGTTAAAAAAAGTTATTAGAGATGATGAAGTGGGTGCTGGCACTATGTTAGTGTTCACGCCACAGTTCTTCGGTGATTCCAAAACAGTGAGGTTTTTATGACTAGCGTTCCCTCGACGCCAAATACACCAGCCAATAAGCAGCTTTTAAGCCCAATTGAACGTGACTATGAAAAAGCCATTTCAAAACTAGAAGCATCCATTCAATCAGCCAAAATAGAAAATGCAGATTCATTGCTTGAGTTCGCTAAAGCAATTTTTGCTCATAACCCAACTGCTGACTGGTTAGGTTTAGAATCTCACTCCCTTATTTTAAGCTTGCAACGTTTTAAAGATTTCGTATCAAGCTTTAGCGAGCAGCACAAAAGCTACGTTATTCCTGTTTTTAATGGTGAAAGTGTCGATACTGGAAGCCTAGAAACAAACCCATTCACCCAAGTGATGCAAAAGTCTCAAGTTGAGGCGTCCGAAATTGCAGAAATTGAGCCAGAAACAGAAATAATGGTTCTGAGCCAAGACATGCCTTTTATTGTTGACTCTCTGCGTATCTTAATGAATCAAGAGCAGCTTAATGTAATTCGTCAGCTTTATTCTGTTGTTATTACAACTCGTGAAAATGGCCGACTTATCTCTGTTAAATCAACATCAAAGCTTGAAGAGAATCAACTTGAGCCGAATCAAGCGTTAGAAGCTGCAATGTACCTTCAAGTGAAAGAGTCTCTTGATGAGTCTCAGCGTGCGGCCGTTGAAGAAAAAGTAAATAAAATTCTCAAAGAAGTTCGTGCAACAAACAATGATTTTGGTCATATGCTTGATAAGTGTCACAACTTGGCGGCTCAATATGAAAAGCTAGCGGCTTCATCAATTGAAGATCCAGCCAAAGCGCAGCGTGAAGGCATGCCAGCTTCTGAAACTGCAGCTTTCCTACGTTGGATTGCTAATGATCACTTCGTATTCCTTGGCGCTCGTGCTTACAAGTACGTGAATGGTGTTGCTGTGCCTGAAAAGGGTGGCGACCTCGGTTGGCTTAAAGCAGATCCAAGTGTCGACCTTCAAGAAGAAGTGCCATTAAGCCTTATCGGTGATCAATCCCTTTATTTTGCAAAATCTGCAACAGTTGGCCGTATTCATAGACCAGCATACCCAGATATTTTGCGTGTGATCGAAGTGGACTCTCAAGGTCAAAGAACTGGCGAAATTCGTTTTGTTGGTCTCTACACAGCTGCGGTTTATCGTACAAGCGTGCGTAATATCCCGATCGTAAGAACCCTTGCCGCAAACATCGCTAACGAAAGTCATTTCTTAATGAGTGGCTATGATGGTAAATTCCTATGGCAGTTGATGGAAACATACCCACGTGATGAATGGCTTCAAAGTTCATTTGATCATCTGAATGACGTTTTCATGCAAGTCATCTCCTTACAAGAGCGCCCATTACTACGTGTGCTTACACGTGTTGATGCAGCATACCGCTTCGTTTCAGTGATTGTATTCGTACCTAAAGATCGTTACACAACAGCACTTCGTCGTCAGTTTGAAGAGATTTTGAAAAAGCATCTTCCTGTGATGGGTATGAACTTTGATGTGTACTTTAGTGAGTCTGTGCTTGCCCGTGTCAACATGACCATTCGTGTGAATGCAAGCCAACGTTTTTCTGTTGATCCTGAGCTTCTTCAAGCAGAGTTCTCAAGAGCATCTCTTTCTTGGGAAGAGCGTCTTGTGATCCAGATGCGTCAAATGAAGCCTAAAGAAATGCACAGCTTCCTTGAAACTGAGTTTGTGAATCACTTCCCTGAAGTCTACAAGGCTGAAACAAGTGCAGAAGAAGCTGCTCGTGATATTAATGGCCTCAACAGTATTAGCCCGAATAAGCAAGTGCATCTTGAGCTGCAAAAGCACGACGATGACGCTGCAAATATGCTGCGCCTTAAACTTTACGGTCGTGGTAACTTGCCTGCGTACAGCAAGATGATTCCTATTCTTGAGCATATGGGCTTCCAAGTTGAAAATGCCCGTACACATAGTTTGATGTCTGCATCTGGCACACCTTACTCCATTACTCACTACCTCGTTAAAACTGAAGTAGATGTAAAGAGTGTTGATACCATCGTCCTTCAGCCACATCTTGAAGACGCAATTGATCGTGTGCTTTCTGGTAATGGCAGTAGTGATCAGTTCAACCGATTACTTCTTATCTGTGGTTTAAATGTGAACCAAGTTCGACTATTGCGTGCATATGCTCGTTATATGAGACAAATCGGTTTTAATTTATCTTACAGATACATGGCAAATACGCTTGCTCGTTATCCTGCAATCACGAAGAAAATTGTTGATCTATTTGAAGCGAAGTTTAATCTTGGTGAAACAAGTGTGTACCAGCGTCTTAAAGATGTTGCAATTGAAAGCCATGCCATTGGTCTTGCACTTGAAGATGTTACTGGTGTGGATGATGATCGTATTCTTCGACAATATCTTGTACTTGTACTTGCAACGAAGCGTACAAACTATTACATCCAACCTAAAGATCCTAAAGAAAATCCATATCTTGCATTCAAGATGAAGCCTGCAGAAATTCCTGGTATGCCTCGTCCTGTACCGCATTTCGAGATTTTCGTGTACTCCAGCAAAATGGAAGGTGTCCATTTGCGTGGTGGTCCAGTTGCTCGTGGCGGTTTACGTTGGTCCGATCGCTTAGAAGATTACAGAACAGAAGTACTTGGTCTTGTTAAAGCGCAGCAGGTTAAAAATGCTGTTATCGTTCCTGTTGGTGCGAAGGGTTGTTTCGTGTGTAAGCGTTTACCGCAAAACGTGAGTCGCCAAGAAACAATGGAAGCGGTTCAGCACTGCTATAAAACATTTATCCGCGGTCTTCTTAGCGTGACAGACAATCTTGTGAAAGGTGAGGTTGTACCACCACAAAACGTGATTCGCTTTGATAGTGATGACCCTTACTTGGTTGTTGCTGCGGATAAAGGTACAGCAACATTCTCTGACCTTGCAAATGAAGTCGCTCATGAGCATGACTTCTGGATGGGGGATGCGTTTGCTTCTGGTGGTTCTCGTGGTTATGACCATAAGAAAATGGGTATTACAGCGAAAGGTGGCTGGGTTTCAGTACAGCGTCATTTCCGTGAACTGAATATCGATATTCAAGCAGAGCCATTCACAGCAATCGGTATCGGTGATATGGCAGGTGACGTATTTGGTAACGGTATGCTGTTATCCAAGCACACACGTCTCTGTGCTGCATTTAACCATAGACATATCTTTATCGATCCAAACCCGAATGAAAGTAAGTCTTTTGAAGAGCGTCAACGCTTGTTTAATCTACCGCAATCAAGCTGGGAAGATTACAAGTCTGATCTGATCTCTGCTGGTGGTGGTATTTTCTCTCGTGATTTGAAGTCGATTAATATTACACCTCAGATGGCTGAGCGTTTTGGTATTACTGCTTCTAAACTAACACCTACAGAATTGATTAACGCGCTACTTAAAGCACCTGTTGATCTTATCTGGAACGGTGGTATCGGTACTTATGTGAAGAGTTCTTCTGAAGAGAACTTGCGTGTAGGCGATAAAGCTAACGATCTTACTCGTGTGAATGGTAATCAGCTTCGCTGTCGTGTATTTGGTGAAGGTGGTAACCTAGGTTGTACTCAGCTTGGTCGTATTGAAGCGGCGAAGACTGGCGTCAAACTTAATACTGACTTTATCGATAACGCTGGTGGTGTAGATTGTTCTGACCATGAAGTTAATATCAAGATTCTTCTTGCTGCACTTATGCAAGAAGGTCGCTTAGATGAAGACAGCCGTAATACGCTTCTTGAAAGCATGACTGATGAAGTTTCTGGACTTGTACTTTCCAATAACGCAAACCAAGTACGTGCACTTGGTCTTGCAGAACATGAATCTGCGAAGCGTCTTGAAGAGTATCGTCGTCTCATTCATCGTCTTGAAGCTGGTTCCCTTGACCGTGCTCTTGAGTTCTTGCCAGATGAGGAAGAGCTGCAAGAACGTGGCTTGGCTGGTCATGGTCTCACTCGACCAGAGCTAGCTGTGCTGCTGTGTTACTCTAAAGCTGAGTTAAAAGAAGCTTTAGCCCAGTCGTCATTAACAGAGTCGCAATATGCTCTAAATGAAGCCTATACTGCGTTCCCAGAAAGTCTTGTTAACAAGTATGAAGCTGATATTCGTAGTCATCGCTTGATCAAGCAAATTGCCGCAACGCAAATGTCTAACTCTCTGATTCATAGAGTTGGTGTTACAGCAGTTCAGCGTATGATTGATGGTGGCGCAAATATCGAGCAAACTCTTGCATCTTATCTAGCTGTTAAAAACATCTTAAAAACAGATGAACTATGGGCTGAAATTGATAACTCTAAGCAGCTGACTCATGAACTTCAAGTGAAAATGTTCTTTGCGGTTCAAGGTCTGCTTCGTAGAAGCATGCGTCTTATTTTAAGACAAAGCCATGGTAACATTGATATTGAAGGCAACATTAAGCGCTATGAAGCTGGCGTTAATTTCTTCTTCTCCAATATTGGGTCATTGCTTCAAGATGAAGAGAAAGAGAGCTGGCAATCAATTGTGGATGAATATGTTGCTGGTGGTGTTGAAGAAAGTCTTGCTAAGCGTGTAGCGGCATGTAACTTCGGCTTAGCTGCATTTGATATTATTGATGCACATTATGCTATCGAAAATGGCGAGCTATCAGATACATCTGAGCTTTACTTCGTTGTTCGTAGCATCCTTGGTTGTCAGTGGTTGGAAGCGCAAATTCGTGACTTCTCTGTAACAAACCAATGGACAGCTAAAGCTCGTGAAGCACTGCTTGATGAGCTTTACAGTCAACAAAGTCAGCTTGTTGCACTTATTGTGGATGCTGGTAAAAAAGAAATTGCAAATGGTTTTGATAAGTCTGATCCAGGTACTAGCTTGGTGATGTCGCTTGTTCAAGCCTTTACATTACGCCTTGATCTTTGGATTCAAAGCTGGCACAAGTCCCTTGCGGAAATGCGTAGCTTGAACACAATTGATCACCCTGTAGCAACAGTGGCACTTCGCGAGCTTGCTGAGCTTGTAAATGCTGCACGTAAATGGTCGCAGAAGCTAAATGCTTAATTGCTGTTAGCTTTTTGAAGTCCAATAAAAAACCCGCTTTCAAGCGGGTTTTTTATTCTTTGCATCTTACTAGGCAACGTCCCTAAATTAAGTATCCATTTTCACAATAGTCTTCAAAATAGTCCTGCTGGTCTTTATGTGGACGTCCAAAGAATGGTTTATCAGAGTTTTCTAGTGCAGTAATTCTTCTGCTCATCGCTTTCTTTTCTGTTTTATGGCGAGGAAATATTGAACCCTGAGGCAGCATAAGTACTTCATCTAAATTATCTACAATTGCCAATACACGAGCCATGTGGTCATCATAGAAACCCAGTCGAGGAAAGATTTCATCAATATGAGGGTTGCTGACTTCAATGCTAAAACCAGCATAGTCTGTGCGGTCAAAATGAAAGCTGAAATCATGGTGGGTGTGGTGGTAGTCGCCATCGATATAATGCATTTGTATAACCTTTTTATTATTTGCTTTTTTATATTAGGGTTGATCGTTTAGTGATCAGGTGAGCAGATAATATAACTTTATTGTAAGATTTAGTTATTTTTGTTACACAGAATTACAAATAGAGTGTGTTAGAAGTGCTATTTCGGAGGGGGGTAGAGGGAAAGGTACAGCTACTTAGTAGCCGTACTCATGATATTCTTCATAGTACTCTTCTTGGTCATGAAGTTTTCTGCTATAAGCAACTTCTTTTCCATCAGGTCTTGCTACGCGGCCGCGCATTTGACGATATCGCTTGTTGCGTATTGGAAACACAAAGCCTTGGGGTAACATCATGACTTCATCAAGGTTATCCACGATTGCAGCTGTACGCGCCATGATTTCTGAATATGAATCAAGACGTGGAAATGAGAGTTGTGCTTGGTTGATATCATCGCCGTACTTAAACATAAGGTCAGTTCGTGATGAAACATTGCCCAATGTTTTAGTGTCGGAAAAATGTGCTGGATCTAAGTGCATCATAATTAATATCTCCTTCTGTAAAACAGGACGTCCAGTACAAGCTTACTTAGGCATACCGCCTTAAAAAGCTGATTGTATCTCAATTGTAACTCAAAGTAACCGAGAAGTGTTACTTAATGTTACATAACTTCGGTTTATTTTGAGTTATAGAATCGAGCCCTGATAAGAGATTTAATAGCTTTATCCTTTTTTATAAGCCCTGAAATTGTGGTGTTGCTTATAATAGGTTCAGAATAAGCTATTAGGTGTGATGTTGCGGTGATTGTTTGAAAAAGAATGGATGGAGGCCGTGGCGCGGTTAGAAACGATCGCCACTAGCATCGATATCAAGCACTACAGGGCGTAGTTTTTTGATGTTAATCATTGCTGAGCCAGGCATACGAACAATACCAAAGTAACGTTCCAAGAACTCAAGGTCATCAAGAGATTCTTGAATAAACTTCTTATGTTTACGCATATCTTCTTGCATTTCATTTTCATAGTTTGGCATTGCTATGATTTCGTACATGTAACGCTCAATTTCTTCAATAAGCGACATAAAGTTATTATCGTGCTCTGGTGGTGCATTAATAGACTTTACATCTTTCGCTTTGAAGAGAAGGGAGAATACGCTTTCACCTAAGTCAGTTAGAACGCGCTTAGAGTTAGTTGCTTTATGACCCCAGTCAGCGACAGGGCTTTTGATATGAGAAACGGCTGAGTTCAGTTCAAGTTTAGGGATTTTAATCGAGTCTTCTTTACTGACACTCTTAATTTTTGTAAGGTGGTCGCCTTTTTTTGTCCTCTGGTGGTGAGGTGCAAATGCTTTGGTACTAACACTAGATACAGGGGAATTTGCAGATAGATTTACTGCCATAAATACCTCCTCCCAAAGTGCTAAAAGCCAGTTGAACTTGATCCAAGAACCAAACTACGTCCTTTAAGTGTAATAGGACATTCTTCTTTCACAATTCTGTAATAACTCTTATTGAACTCGGTTTGCACCGCTTTGTCAAAAGAAAATTTTATAGAGTTGTGTGAATATTAACCAATGCTGAAAGGGTAAAAAGCATATAATTTCAAGCTTTTATGCTTCAACCTTAGTGCTAGGAGCGTTAAGGGTATGCTAAAATTCCGTTTAAAACACCGGTTATTGTCAATACCTTTACATCATAAACCGATAAAGACACTCTATTGTTATAACATTATGCGGCGTTTATAGCTAGTCAATGTTACCATTACTGGCAGATTTCATGAACCTTGTATGAATTGTGTAACATTTGCATGTTACCGGTTATAAAAATTGAGCGCTTGTGTTGTCTTGTGATGTGAGCAGTTACAGACTCTTGATTCTAAAGGCTCATATAGAGCAATATCTGCTGATAAGTTAAAAAAGGGATTTCTATGTGGCATTGCCCTAAATGTATTCGACCTCAAACACTCCTAGATCAAACGCTTCAATTTAGAGGCTTTTGGGAGCAGTCTCACTTTGAGCCATATACGCAGCTTTACCAATACACTTCTGTGATGTATAAGGGCGTTGATATTGGTTTGTACTTTAATGCTGCCAAGTCCAGGATTACTATTGTCAAAGTTGACTTTATGAAACATGAAGCACTGGAGTGTACATGTGGAGCCAAGCAAAAAATACCCAAAGTGAGCCGTGGCGTTCTTTTCTATCACGTGATGGATTTCTTTACAAACTATCTTAAGGTTTTGCCTGCACCTAAAATTGAGAGCTGTGAAACCTTTGTGCGCTTTGCTGAGGGTGAATCAAGCCATGGTCGAGAGGCTATTTTAAGGGACTATATTTTAAGACATATCAGAGGGGCTTATGTCGATAAGCGTGGGACTGACCATTGGTTGCTCTGGTACAGGCCTTAAACAATAAGTAGAATATTGCTGAATAGAGAAGAGGGGACAAGCCCCTCTGAGAAGACAAAAAGTTAAGCAGACTCTGTCACTGCTGCTGGCTGTCTATCTGCAATTAGGCGTTCTACCACCTCTGGATCAGCCAGTGTTGATGTGTCACCAAGTTGGTCTATTTCATTTGCGCCAATCTTACGAAGGATTCGACGCATAATCTTACCTGAGCGAGTTTTTGGTAATGCTAACGCCCACTGAATGTGATCAGGCTTGGCAATAGGTCCAATTTCTTGAATTGTTAAGTTAATCAGCTCCTGCTTTAATTCATCTGAAGGTGTTTCGCCGTCCATCAAAGTCACAAATGCATAAATCCCTTGGCCCTTGACTGGGTGAGGGCAGCCTACGATTGCGGCTTCTGCAACAGCTGGATGCAATACAAATGCACTTTCTATCTCAGCAGTGCCAAGTCTATGGCCAGATACGTTTAGAACATCGTCTACACGTCCTGTAATCCAAATGTCACCATCCTTATCACGACGAGCACCATCACCTGTAAAGTAATAGCCTGGGTACATTTCAAAATAAGCAGCCATATAGCGAGCATGGTTGTTGTAAACACCACGAATTTGGCTTGGCCAGCTTTGTTTAATGGCAAGTACACCTTCTGTTGCACCTTCAAGCTCATTGCCTTTTTCATCGAGAAGTACGGGTTCAATGCCAAAGAATGGCTTCATGGCTGAACCTGGTTTCATTGAGTGGATACCTGGCATAGGTGTCATCATGATTGAACCTGTTTCTGTTTGCCACCAAGTATCAGCAATAGGGCAGCGGCCATCACCAACCACATTAAAGTACCATTCCCATGCTTCAGGGTTTATTGGCTCACCAACGCTTCCAAGGACACGAAGGGATTTGCGAGATGTTGATTTGACGAAGTCATCACCTTTGCTCATTAATGCACGAATTGCTGTTGGTGCTGTGTAGAAAATACTGACATTATGCGTATCACAAATCTCCCAGCAACGTGATGCAGTTGGCCATGTAGGTACACCTTCAAACATCAGTGTTGTAGCCCCGTTAGCGAGAGGCCCATAAACAATGTATGAATGGCCAGTAATCCAGCCTACATCTGCTGTACACCAGTAGATTTCACCATCTTTATAATCAAGCGCATAGCGGAAAGTCATACTGCTACCAAGCATATAACCAGCTGTAGAGTGAAGTACACCTTTAGGTTTGCCAGTTGAGCCTGACGTATAGAGGATAAAAAGAGGGTCTTCAGCATTCATAACTGCAGGCTTGCACTCAGTGCTTTGGCCTTGAATAATGTCATGGTACCAAAGATCTTTTGCATGCAATGGTACTTGATTTTTTGTATGTGCAACTGTCACAACGTGTTCAAGATTAGGGCATTGCGCTGCTGCTGCGTCAGCGTTTAATTTCAGTGGAATAGTTTTACCACCACGAATGCCTTCGTCTGCAGTAATAAGCAGTTTTGCATCTGCATCAAGAATACGGTCTTTTAATGCTTCAGGGGAAAACCCGCCAAAAACCACTGAATGAACAGCACCAATTCTTGCACATGCAAGCATTGAATAAGCTGCTTCAGGAATCATAGGAAGGTAAATACAAACACGATCACCTTTTTTAATACCAAGCTTGATCATGGCATTACTTAATTTGCAGACTTCATCATGAAGTTCTTGATAGGTGATTTTTTGATGTTGTCCTGGGCTATCTGCTTCCCAAATAATGGCGATCTCATCAGCTTTTGCTGGTAGGTGTCTGTCGATACAGTTAACGCTAGCATTAAGTTGTCCATCTTCGAACCAGCTGATTGTACCTTCAGCCATATTATTCTTTGCAACTTGTGTAAATTCTTTTTGCCAGACAAGACGCTCTAAGGCTTGCTTACGCCAAAACTCGTCTGGAGACTGGATCGATTCTTGATAAAGCGCTTGGTATTTTTCTGGTGTGATATCTGAGCCTTGTTTAAAGCCTTGAGGGATTGCATGCTGCTGTTTCATATTTGCTCCTTGCTTTTATACCAATAACACGGGCATGATCAGCGAAAACTGTCCTTTTAGCGCTGAAAGAGATCAGCCCGTGCACTGAGAGTGAGCAACATACTGCTTAATTGTTGCAGAACTGGTGCAGTTTAATCTATTCGGTTAAAGCTGCATACTATGATCGATAAGAAGTGCGGGAAAAACGAGTAATAAGTAAACAATTGAAAATCCAAATGTTTGCATTGCAAGTTTTGGTGTTGGTTTGTATTTAAGTTTGACAGCGTAACCAAGGAAAATAAGCCCAGATACTGTTGCAACACTTAAGTATAAAAAGCCACTCATACCGCTTAAATAAGGTAGAAATGAAGTCACGAGTAACATAACGCAATAGAGGATAATTTGAGTTTTAGTAAACTCTATCCCATGGGTTACTGGCAGCATTGGCACATCTGCTTTTGCATAGTCATCACGTCGATGAATTGCAAGGGCCCAAAAGTGTGGAGGTGTCCATACGAAAATAAGTAGCACCAATAGCAAGGCGTGAGGGTGGACTTCATTTGTAATAGATGTCCAGCCAAGTAGAGGTGGTAGAGCACCAGATAAACCGCCAATAACGATGTTTTGTGGTGTAGCGCGTTTTAAATACATCGTATAAATAAGGGCATAACCTGCCATGCCACCAATGGTGAGTACGCAAGTTAATCTATTGACGAATGTATCTAAAATCACAATCGAAGAAAGACAAAGGCCTATGGCAAAAATCAGTGCATTACGTGTAGAAACATTGCCTTGAACAAGTGGTCTGTTTCTCGTGCGATGCATTTTTGCGTCAGCTCGTTGATCTGCTAAATGATTGATAGCAGCAGCACCAGACATGCCAAGGGTTAAACCTAGAGTTGACCAAAGCAGTAATGGCAGTGGTATAGATGCATCTGTTGCTAAATGCATGCCGGCAAGGGCCGTCACCATAAGCATTGCAACAACCTTGGGTTTTGTCAGCTCAAGGTAAGCATGAAATGTGTGTTTAAATGAATTTTTTTGGAGCTGTCCTAATGAAGAAGTTTCAAATTGAGCCTCTTGCTGAGGCTCATTATATTCTGAAGTCTGAATCCTTGACTTTGTTTTTATATCCATAAAATTATGCTTTTTTCCTCATTGAGTAATTGAGTGCAACCAAAACTAATAAGAGCATGGCGCCTCCAAGGTTATGCAGAACTGCAATATTAAGAGGGATGCCATAAATAACATTGGCAATGCCTAGTCCTAGCTGCAAGCTGAGCATTAAGAGCACAACACCGCCAAACTTTTTGTAGCGACGGGTTTCACACTTCAACAGTAATACACATAGAAGACCAACAACAAGTGTTACTGCTATTGCACCAATGCGGTGGAATGCATGAATGGTCATTTGAGCATCAGCGGATAAATGTGGCGCATATTCGAAGTCATCAACTTCGTGCCCAAAAATTTTAAAGGCTTCAGCCATGTTGAGTGACTCAGCCCAACCTGGTTGGCACACTGGGAAGTCATGGCAGATATGAGCTGCATAATTTGCTGCAGTCCAGCCGCCAAGCATAATTTGCGCTATCACGGTGAGTACGCCAAGCATGGCAAGCCATTTTAATTTATCTGCTTTACTGTCTTTAATTGGTGGGAATATCTGTGTCAAACGATAAAATAAAAGGCTCAAAACCGAGAGAATGGTAAAGCCACCCAATAAATGTGACATAACCACTGGTGGGTAGAGCTTCATTGTGACTGTCCACATGCCCAACATGCCTTGAAGAATAACCAGTACAAGCAAGCTTGATGCAAGTTTTGCTGGTTGAGCAGGGTGCCTATGATTAATAATCGACATAATCGTAATGACAAGAATTAAAAAGCCAAGGCTTGAGGCCATGTAGCGGTGAATCATTTCTGGCCATGTTTTTTCAATTTCTACTGGCCTTTCTGGAAATGCTTCATTGGCAACTGTCACAGCTTCTTCAGTTGTTGGCGGTAATATTGTGCCGTAGCAGCCAGGCCAGTCTGGACACCCTAAGCCTGCATCCATGAGGCGTGTATAGGCACCTAGCGCAATAACACCAATAGCAAGTAAGAGCGCTAATCCAGTCAGAACTGTTGATATAGCTTTTAGTTTTTGATTAACCAATGCGAGATACCTTAAGTAAATATTTCAAATCTTTAACAAAGCTCTTTGCTTGTGAAATAGCTTCCTGAGGTTCGATAACCGGCGCATAGTAGAGCATGCTAAACCCCATAGGGTCAACAATATAGAGCCCACCAGCCTGAATCATGTCTTTCAGAGATGTTACTTCTACATGCTTTTGCATAAAAGTATCAAAGGTTGTTATCTTGTGCTCGTTCGTTTGTGCAGGGTGGATAACGAGATAATCAGATTTATTGCTATCAAGCTGATCTGTAAAGACTTTGAGCTTTTTAAAGTCTGAATCTGCATGGGTGATAATAAGTGGTTTTACTCTGTTTTGGTCAGGGCCTAGTGTTTGAATGGATTGTCTGATTTGCAGTAAACGCTGTTCACAGCGAGACTCACATTGTGTTGGCATTTCATAGGCAAGCCACCAGCTTTCAGAGAGGGCTGTTTTGTCAATGACTGACTGATCTTGATCAATCCAGCTTGGTGCATAATCTGAAATTTGCAGAGGTGGATCAATTAAGAGGCCTTTATTCGATGTACCAAAGTTTTGGTAGATACCAGTTTTGAGGAGGATATAGGCAATAACAACCGGTGCTAAAAACACCAGCATCATTAATAAACCAGTTTTACGATTTGTTTTAGCAATATCGGTTTGCTTAGGGGTGATATATGAATCACCATTTGTCGTTTGACTCATTTTTCTTAACTCTTCTTGTATTTGATTAATATGGCATGTAAATCATGCTGTATTAATCCTGATCATCCTTGAATGCAGACCTGAGTGCATCACGTCGTGTGGTGGGTTTGCAGGCAAGAGTTTCTTAAATCCATTTATTTCTGCAGCTTATCATACCAAGTACACTGCGTGTAAAGAAAAATCCCAATACTGATGAACCAAAAGATCAGCCACTGAGCACTGTAGCCGAAATGTTTTTCAACGGATATGCCTCTTTCTTGGAGTGGGGATGTCATTAAAGGCAGTTTTTCTTTTGTTGTTTGAGTAGTGCTTCGACCAACAAATGGAATAAGGCTTGTGTTGAGCTCTTTTTCAAGGCTTGAGAATTCAATTTTTTGAATTCTCAAAATGGGAGGCTGATCTTGCAAAGTTTCAGTCATGCTTTCAAGGGTAAACACATCTGGGTATATATGTTCAAGAAGAACTGAGATTTGTGTTGTTTCTTGCGTGAGTTCAAGTTGTGGTATGGCTTGGCGATCATAACCTGGCACCATTGCCCAACCGAGATTGATAAGCATTGTTGTTGCGCCATGAAGAGGAGTGTCCAATTGAAATGGCGCATAGACCCCATAGCCTGCAGTGCCTTGATAGATGCGGTTGTCATGGAGGATGAATGGCGATGAAAGCAGTTTGCCAGTTAATTCAATTTTAATGTCATTAATACTTGTGGGCTCTTGTTTCCATTGATCATAGGCTTGATCTAGTGTAAAAATTGAATGACGCTTCATATCAAGTTGTTGAAGTGTTTCTGATTTTTTTGCTAAGCCTTTTTGCAATTGCCAGTTGGCAAGGGATAAAAAAAGGCAAGAGCCAAGGATAAAGCAAAGCCATAATACTGGGCTAGCATGGCATTGAAACCGGAACTGAGGTTTCGTTTCTTTCATAAACATTCCTTGTTTATATTTTTAATAGAGTATTTTGCCTAGGCACTAGGGTATCAAAAGGACTTCTGATATGAAATGGATTTTTTTTCTTTTAATGATTGCAATCTTTTTTAATCTCTTTAAGGGGCTTTTTCATCTTTTGAAAGAAGGTGGCCAAAGCTCAACCAAAGTTGTGCGATCTTTAACAATTCGAGTTGGTTTGACTGTGCTGTTTTTTGCAGGGCTGTATGTGAGTGATTATTTTGGGTTAATTGAAGGGCATCGATTAGATCAAGGGGTTCAACGTGAATTACCACCTTCTGAAAATACGGACGAAAGCGTGGGGGCGCTACCTACAACGCCGCCCAAGTATCCATCACAGCCTGAATAGCCTTTACTCTAAATTCAGCAAAAGCTTCACCAACTGCCGGGCCTTTGAGCCCACTTGGGAGCTGTGCAAATTGAACAGTCATAGCCGCTTTATGGGTGGCTTTTAAAAATGCCATATTGTCAGTTGACTCATGTAAGAGCTCTTCCCAGTGCTGCTCGTCACGGCCTACACCTTTTTGGTCTGCTTGGCATGCAAGTAACCAGTCTGAAAATGTTTCAGGTTGGCGAAACGCATCTATATTTTTAAAAAGCTGATGGAGTGCTTGAGCATCTACTTCAAAACAGCGATGGAACATTAAATGATGTTGGCACACTTTAATTGCTAAGTCTTTTGTGTATTTGCTGACTTTTAAGCGGTCAGAAATAGCTTTTACTAATGGTATGCCTGCTTCTTCGTGGCCGGTATGGCTTGGTAAAATAGATTTATCAGTTAGAGCTTTGCCTAAATCATGAACTAAAACTGCATATCGTACAGGAATCGATTTTGATAAATGCACGCTTGCACGCAGACAATAAAGCGTATGAATAAAGGTGTCTTCTTCAGGGTGATAACGTAAGGATTGAGGCACGCCATCTAAAGCTTCTAGCTCAGGAAATAAAACCTGTAATGCATTTGTTTCTTTTAATGTTGTGAAATAAATATCAGGTCGAGTCTCACCGAGTGCTTTCTCTGTTTCGAGCCAAATACGCTCAGCAACAAGATGTTCGAGTTCACCTTCTGCAGCAAGTCTTTGCATTAATAGCTTTGTCTCGCTTGCAACTTGAAAGCCAAGGTTTGCATAGCGAGCATGAAAACGAGCCACGCGCAGTACACGCAAAGGGTCTTCAATAAATGCGTCTGAAACATGTCGTAATACTTTATTCGCTAAATCAGCTTGGCCGTTGAACGGGTCAATGATGCTGCCTTGGTGATCCATCGCCATGGCATTTATAGTTATATCTCGACGAATTAAATCTTCTTCAAGCGTGACATTTTCATTGGCTTCAAAAGAAAAGCCTTGATAGCCATGACCTGTTTTACGTTCTTGTCGTGCTAGGGCGTACTCTTCTTTTGTTTCAGGGTGAAGAAATACAGGAAAATCTTGGCCAACTCGTTGGAAGCCACATTTTTCCATGTATTCTGCTTTAACACCAACCACAACCCAGTCTCGATCTTTTACTTCTATACCGAGTAGCGTATCTCGAACAGCACCGCCAACTAAATAGGCGTGTTGCTCAATATCACTCACTGACATCGGTACTGGCTGGCTCATCTTGGTATCCCCGTAATTGTTTATTAGCTGCGGAAGCATGTCTTTCTCGTCGATCAATATCGATGTATTTATCCGTAATGGATGAGTTTGTATGGCCTGCATCATCACGCACATGCTCTCGAGGTCTTATCTTAACATCATCTGAGATACCTGTATGCCTCAACCAGTGAACAGTGGCTGCCTTTAATTGTTCTGCTTCATCGCCAAAACCATCAGCATTCATTTTATGAATGCTTTCGTCAAAGCACTCTTGTACTATACGGCGAATATGTCGTGTGGAGCTGATAGCGCCAAGTCCTTTATTTTTAGGAAGCAGGGCGCTTTGATCTGCAGGCGTAGGCATATTTGTCATACCCATACTGCATCTGTAACGAAATAACGCGGCTTGCATAGTCTTACTGACACTAATATCCCGTTCTTTATTGCCTTTACCGACCGTCTTGAACCACCAATGACCATCTTGATCCATAAAAAAGTGGTTCATTCTTGGTGTCCAGCGGGGGCTTGCACTCAATTCTGAAATCCGTAAATACATGCCATAGAGTGCAGACATAATAAAGAGGGTGCGTTCATGGTGCGGCTCTTTATCTGCCATTTCCGTTGCTGTATCGATCACATAACTCCATTGAAGTTCTGACAATCGTCGAATCGCACTTTGCCCTTGTGTTTTTCGAATAAATTGGCTTTTTTGTCGTATACGCTTAACAGGGTTTTGTTCAATGTACATTTCCTGTTCAAGGAAAGTGAAATAACTACTGAGTATTCTCAGTATGCTTTCTTGCGCACTTTGAGATAGCACGTAGTCTTTAGGTGTTAACTTATTGGTACTGCTTTTTGGGGCTCGTACAACAAACGGTCGCCAGTCTTCATGTTGTTGCGGCACGCCACCTTGTAATTTATAACGAGGGACGTTTTTTAACCCAATCCATTCCAGTGGTGGTTGTCGGCAAAACTCAATAAAGGCTTCGATGTGTTGTCGAGTGATGCTTTTTAAATCAGTTTTTTTGATGAAAAATAACCACTGCAAAAGTCGTTCAACTTCTCGTCTGTAGGCATTAAACGTGGCTTGGCTGCCTTTATAACTTTGGAGGAATTGACCTGAGATTTGAATGTCTGCATCATATTGTTCATGTTGCAATAAACGAAGAAAAGGGTGGTCAGGATCATCAAGTGGCCCGAAAAGAGGTGATGGTGATTTTGAGTTCTTACTGAATACCATGAAACTGCCCTGTTAAATTTTAGATGGATAAGGCAAGGATTTTAGAATATTGCCTTTAACTCATAAGTACTATTTTAGCTGGCTTTCGTTTTTATCGCCTAGGGACGTGCTGTACCCAAAGGCTTTATGAGTGCTGCCAAACACTTTACAAGAATTAAAAAGGTACCATAAATGGATTTTGGTCGACATCAAATGGGCACGGATTGCGCCTCAATAATGCAAGTGCCTCATTTTAAAAAAAGAAAATATACAGCAGCGCTTTTAATCTGTTCAAGTCTTTTTGCTGGCTGTGTAAATTATCCCCATCAGGTTGAGCTGCCAATTTATACTCAGAGTATGCTTAAAGAAGATTATTATACTGTCGATATTCCTTCCTTTGATGGTGAAACTATTCGCGCGACGATTTTTCAACCTGAACTTGAGCCCTATGAAACTGCACCTGTCATTATTCATGCGCATGGTTTTGGGTTGTTTCGAATGTCGAGCCCCGTGAGTCTATACGGTACCTTGTTATTCTCTGGGCAAGCGGCTAAAAATGCATGGAAAAATGGATATTGGGTTGTAAGTATTGATCATCGTGGTCATGGCGGTAGTGGTGGTCAGATTAATATGATGGACCCAGAAACTGAAGTTAAAGATTTAAAATGGGTGATTGATTGGATTGAAAACAATCTGCCTCGCTTAACCTATAAAGAAAAAAAACCAATGGTTGGTATGGTTGGTGAAAGTTATGGCGGCGGTTTACAGCTTTTAGGTGCATCTCTTGATGATCGAATAAAAGCTATTGTGCCTATTACAACTTGGTACGACTTTAGTGGAGTATTAACACCAAATAATGTTGTGAAGTCGGGTTGGCTGACGAGCTTGGTTGCATTTGGTAATTTAATGAACCCAACAACCATGAATAGAAGTATGACTTCATCTTATTTTTCATCTATTACAAGTGAAGTTCCTGCCACTTTTGCTCCTATGATGATGTCTCGTTCATTGAGTAATTCTTGTTATTGCCGTGCTGATGCTTGGCCCCATGCTGATGCATTTTTTATTCAAGGCTTTAAAGATGTTTTATTTCCTTTGAATGAAGCCGTTTCAAATATGAGCTGTTTGGAAGCTGCTGGCCGCGATGTTCGTTTGTTAGGGACTCAGTATGGTCACTTATTACCAATGACTCAGTTTTCATGGGGCGTGCCTGGTTATGATATTGAGAATGAAGTGCATTGTGATGATAAAGTTTTTAAACCTATAGATCTAGTTTTAGCCTGGTTTGATGAAAAGTTAAAAGGTAAAGAAAAACGTGCAGATATTATTCCAAAGGTTTGTTTAACTTATAATTTTGAAGAAGGTGGTACTTATACTGAAGTACCTGTTGGTGGTGAGCGTTTTACATTTTCTAAAGCGGAAGTTAAAAATGGTTTGCAAGGTTTAATGGAAATACCTTTTTCTGCTTTTGATTTAGCAGCTGACACGCTTACATTTTCTACAAATACTTATAATGAAATAAAACCGGAAGAGACAAATAATCAAAGTGGTGTGTTACGTCCTGTCTTTGTACCTCTTAAAAGGGTGCAACAAAAATCTGTAGTAGCTGGTATTCCCGTAGCTGATTTTACATTAACAGGGCAGCACAAAGATGTTGTCTTTGCAGGTATTGCTGTTTTGAGAAATGGTCAAACTCAACCAGAGCTGATGAGTGATCAAGTGTATCCTTTTAGAGGAGGGAATTCTCTTCGAGTTAATCTGCCAGGTGTTTCAGCAGTTTTAAAGCCCGGAGATGTGTTAGGTTTAATGTTTGCTGGGTATAACAATCAATACAGGTTAAGTGGAAAGCTCTCAACTCATGCAAGTGTTTCTGGTGAGGTGCTTATCCCTTTAGAAGCAAAAGAATAAAATTTAAGACATAAAAAAAGCCGGTATTAACCGGCTTTTTTTAGTGAGGCAGAAATTACATATCGTTTTCTGGCTCGAAGATTGAGCGAGCTGGAGCTTCAGTTGCTGCTGGAGCTGATTTAGTCGCTTCTTTTTTCTCTGCTTTAGCTTTAGCTGGACGGCCACGCTTCTTTGCAGGTGCCGCAGCTTTCTCTGCAGTAGCAGCCTTAGCTGGGCGACCACGTTTCTTTGCTGGAGCAGCGGCTTTCTCAGCAGTAGCAGCCTTAGCTGGACGACCGCGTTTCTTTGCTGGAGCAGCAGTTTTCTCAGCAGTAGCAGCCTTAGCTGGGCGACCACGTTTCTTTGCTGGAGCAGCGGCTTTCTCAGCAGTAGCAGCTTTAGCTGGACGACCACGTTTTTTAGGTGCAGCAGCTTTCTCAGCAGTAGTAGCTTTAGCAGGGCGACCACGTTTCTTTGCTGGAGCAGCAGCTTTCTCGGCAGTAGTAGCTTTAGCTGGACGACCGCGCTTTTTAGGTGCAGCAGCTTTCTCAGCAGTAGCAGCTTTAGCAGGGCGACCACGCTTCTTAGGTGTAGCTGTTGTTGCTGTAGTAGCTTTAGCTGGACGGCCACGTTTTTTAGGTGCAGCTTTTGCTTTCGCTTTTTCTTTCGCTGCGTCTGCTTTAGCCTTAGCTTTCGCTTTTGCTTCGGCTTTTTTAGCAGCAGCTTTATCAGCTTTAGCTTGCTTTGCTTCTTCTTTAGCAAGCTTTGCGTCAAATTCTTTACGCGCTTTTTCCATTGCTTTTGCGAAGTGAAGTTCTTGCTTCATGCGCTCTTTAGCTGCAGCAATTGCTTCTTTGTTTGCTTTTACTTCATCTTTGAAAGATTGAAGTTCAGCATTAATTTGGCTTACTTGTGCTTTAGCTGTTGCTACAGCTTTTTTAGCTGCTGCAGTTGGCTTAGCCTTCGCTTTAGCCGTAGCTGTTTGTGCTTTTTTACGAGCTGCAGCCACTTTTTTGGAAAGTACGTCAACTTTCTTTTTGGCTTGAGCAAATGCTTTTTCAGTATCCTTTTGCTTTTTCTCTTTAGCAGTTTGGATTTTCTTCTGAAGATCGCTCAGTTGCTTTTCCATTTGTTCAATTGAGTTTGGATCTTTAGATTTGTTTGTTGCCGTAGATTTGCGTGGTGCCATTTGATCGTACCTCTTCAGTTTGAATATTGTCAGGCTAAGCCTACCCAGTTGGGGTTTTAATCTTCTTAGAAATTTTCGCTACGAATTATACTCTAAAAAAAATTGAAATGCAGCCCATAATTCAATAGTTAACCTTAATTTTAGACAAAATTATGTGAAACGGAGTCTTTGATACAAAAAAAATAGAAAAAATAGGGTGTTTTTTAAATTTATTTGGACCAATTTAGGATATTTATTCCTTTTTGCAGCATTTTAATTAGAAGCTGCTTTAAAAATACATGCTCAGTAGAGTGGCGAGTTTAAAACAATGTTCTAGCCTGTCACCGTATCTAACTCGACGATCTTTTAAATCAGAGATTGTCTTTACACTTCTTTAGGGGAAGGATATTAAATAAAACCTTTTAGTAATGCAATAATTTGGCATGAAAAATGTGAGATTCTTCTTCGGTTTTTGTATTTTCATTGAAATTGAACTCTTGATATTTGATATGCATGCTTGTAACAGTTTGGTATGAGTAAGCTATTTAAGGTTGAGTTATATGAGTTCAGCCTTGCCCGCTTAAGGTCGTTCTCATTTTTTGTGCGCTTAACGATTACATTTTTGGTTAAAACAGAGGCAGTAATGCTTCATAGCTGTGCTATTTGTTTGTTGCTAGGTATCATCTATGAGAGGCTTTATTCGTTAAAGAGATGTTAAGTTTTTGGTTTATATGCCCTTGTTAAAAAAAGAGTATTAAACCGTGATAGCCATGTATTGACTTTCTTTATTTCAAAAAAGAGAAGAGAGAGCGTAATTGTTCATGTTGAAGATACTTTGTTGTCAACATTTAAAGGTATTGAGTGCTGTTAGGCACTAGCCTTGCAATCATGATTTAAGTTTACCTTCCGACGTAGAGGCAAATGGAACCTCTTTATATTTGTTGGGTCAAGATAAAAGTTATGGTTTCCTATTGAAATACGTAGATATGCCCGCATACATGAGGAGCGAGTATGAGGTATGTAGGCTTAATCTCGGAATTTGGATAAAACTTGCATTTATGTTGACATTCACTTAGTCTCCAAGAGTCTGAAAATAAAGTTATTTCGGTGACTTTTTAGGCTTATGATGCCTGTTGAAGTATTCCTTTTAAAGGTCTAGATTTAATGCAACAGCTCAGAAGACCTCGGTTTTGAGACTGTAATGGATGGAGTCAAACTTCTCTATTGATATTGGAGACATTGTTCTTGCTCTTGGCATGAGCAAAAATACAGCTTTGATCTTTGTAGGGTAAGGTGGCGTTTTATTCCAATAGCGGTAAATATCAGCTTCACTTTTAGGTGAGTTGGGATAGATGAAGTGTCTTTTTTATTGTGACAACAACATTCGATATGTTGTTCGTGAGATAAAAAAAGTGTTAAGTCTGGCCTTGTTGCACGGTGATTTAACTCATTTTCCTCACCGGCATGCCAA
>TARA_B100000686_G_scaffold256568_1_pt1 | contig 36617 bp, 48 predicted proteins | sample TARA_B100000686 | Tara Oceans TARA_B100000686 (sample SAMEA2622733) | marine metagenome | biome: marine biome (ENVO:00000447); feature: marine epipelagic mixed layer (ENVO:xxxxxxxxx); material: "saline water (ENVO:00002010), including plankton (ENVO:xxxxxxxx)" | depth 150 m | reverse complement strand
GAGCAACCCACGCTTCACCATCAGTGAGAACGCCATCAACTATGTAATCGGGTGTCGCTGTGTTTACTGTCATTACGCCACCTCGTATCTGATTAGAACCATGCCAGTAGAGCCAGCACCGCCCGCATAAGAACCAGTATTGTTCAAAGTGCCACCACCACCTGAGCCAGTATTAGGAACGGCGCTTTGATAACCAGCAGGAGTCGAAGTGCCAAATCCTGAATCTCCTCCAAGACCAGTAGTGGTACCCTGACCTTGACCTGAACCTGCACCACCTTCACCGTAAGCCCGTGCAGTAGCGCTAATACCTATATGGTTTGCACTAGCACCGCCATCTCCACCGTTTGCTAAACCGTCTGTTCCTGCGGCTTCTCCGACACCACCGATACCACCACCGCCACCAGATTCATACCAACCGCCATTAGTTGTATAATTGGTTGCTGTACCTCCTGCGTTACCTGTGTGCGAACCTGTTGCGGTACCTCCAGCCTTTGTGCTGTCATTGCCACCATCCTGACCACCGCCACCGCCGCAACCTAAACTGTTACCAGCCGAGCCAGTTCCACCAGCGCCGCCTCCGATAGTAGTCACACTTAAAGCGGAAGAAGATGCACCATTAACACCTGCGGTAGTTGTTCCCACCCCACCTGCACCAACAGTAATAGTATAAGAACCAGCGGATATTGCCGCTGTACCTGTGGAAACTTCACCAGCACCACCACCACCACCACCGACATATGACCCATTATTAGCGCCACCAGAAGCACCGCCACCAATAATCATATAAGTAGCATCGCCAGAACCAGCATGAACAGTCAACGTGCCAGAACCCCTGAAAGCATGAACACGGTATGTCGTACCAGAATCTTCGTATTGTGTGATAATCCCACCGAAAGCAGTAATTGGGTCAAGGGTGCCACCCAAACCGCCATTCATCCACGCAGAAACAGCCGTAGACGGATTAGCCCTTGGCAAATCCTTCCGAGCCTTCCACGTAGAAACCGCAGTACTAGGGTTAGTCCTATCTTGTCGAAACACTATAAGACCTCTTAAGCAGTTATTCTATTTACAAAACCATTGATGTTAACAACATTCGCAGCCGCAGCAAAAGCCTTGACTACAAGACCATTTTGCAAAAGCAATCCGGGGCATACAAGCACCCAACCTGCTTCGGCTGTAATGGTAATTTCTGTTAATTCATCTGGTGCTGTTGCACCACCGTATTCAATCGTCAGTTTCCTGTCCGTTGAATCAGTGTTACACGCATACAACCAGATTTCATCTTTGTTAGATGTACCCGATACGGCGGTATGAATAGTTGTACCAGCAGTAGCCGTAGCCGCCACCTTAATATTCTTACCGTTAGTGCCGCCTGACAGTAACTCTTTTGAATATGTCGCCATATTACCTTTCCTTTATTTAACTGAAAATTTGGTTATTCAGAAGTAGTTGATCATTGTTAGTAGTTACAGAAATAGCAGGAGTAGCGCCCCCTGTAGAAACAATAGGAGCCGTGCCTGTAACAGCAGTCACTGTTCCAGCAGTAGCAGCAGCCCATTTCAAACCTGATGCTTCAGAAGAATCCGCTGTTAAAACATAAGTATTACTACCAACCGCTAAACGTGTTACCGCATCAGAACCAGTAGCAACAATAATGTCACCCTTAGCATCAACAATGTCTTTCTGCACAACACCCGGAGTTGTATTAACAAAAGTTTCTATATCCGTAAAATTGGTGTTCATTTCGCTGGCAACTATTGTTGTTCCAGCGGAAAAATCGTTTGTAACTGCTAATGTCGCCATTTATCGCAATCTCCTCGGCGTGTATGTGAAAGCCAACGCATTTACTTCCCAATGATTATTTGTGGAAGGTCCGTTTACCTTCATACTAATACTCTGTGCTGTCCCAAGTGTGGGCAAATTAACAACATCTGCTGTTAAATTACGGGCAATAGCATCCCATTTCGCTACATATGCTGATGCCTCATCAGCATCATCCCATTTAGCGGTACCCCACAAAGAATCAGATGTTTTACCAGTAATAGACAAATCGAAACTATTAGTTTGAGATGACTTATCGTAATCTTTATAAATTTGTATAGGTAAAGTAAGCGTAGTTTCTGCTGATAACACCACTCTTGGGCGACCCCAACGCTTTTTAACAATAGGATCACGCCCAACTACCCACCTAGTAGTGAAATAAGACGTTATATGTGAAACCGCAGTAGACGCATAACGGTCAGTTGTACGATTCTGTGCATCTTCCACATCGACCACAACGCCAGTATTTGCTACGCATCCTGCGTAAACTGTAGGCGAAGAATTAGGTGGACGATACGCATACAGTGGGCCAGCATCAATGTCACTCATAGTCCAAGAACCACCTTCACCCATAGTCGGGTCATACATGAAAGTTCTTCGAGTAGTAGCGCCATCTTCAGTCCAGTCAACTGAAACATATAATTTGTTGTTACCCCACGCTAACTGCGGGGGGTTACTAGTTAGGTTATCTATACGCCCATCTTCAATAGCGGGCTGTAATTTGGAAAACAACCATATAAATTGTTGCCCATCATAAACGTAAACTCCTTGATCTGCGTGCCAAAAGAAAGTTCCAAATGTTGAAGAAACAGGGGAAGATTCTGGTATTGAACCAACATTGTTAGTTGCTGTTGTTACTTGAAAAGAATCAGAATCGAAACCGTAAACAGCGTAAACACTATTAGATTTGAAAACTAGAAGCCTGTCTCCTGCTGGTACAAGCCCTGTAATATAGTCACCATGCTCCCCTTTATCAATATCAACATAATCAGACGCAGACCACTTCTCGGGATCATTCGCATTGGACCATCTGAGTCGGTACTTGTATCCGGTACTACCCTCATACGTATACCCTGCCCACGCAAAATTGTTCCAAAACGCTACGTATTGCGCTTGAGGGAAGTTCCCAGCGGAACCATCGAGAGTAGTTCCTAAATCTGCACCTGAAGAACCATCCCATTTAAAAGACGGTTTATCGTAAGAAACACCGTAAGCGATGTTATTCATGGTCATGCCATAAACACGCGAACCGCTAGTTCGCGCTGTTATTCCACTAACAGTAGTGAAATTAGTAGACGCAGAATGAGCAACAGTAGTTCCGTAATTAACTAACAGTTGGCTAGTTCCACTATCTGTGTACAAAGCCCACATGCCTTTAACATCAGCACTTAATGCTGTTGTGTTGCGTCTGTCAACACCATCACGTTGACGTATCCCACCACGAGGGTCAACAGTGACATTAAGCATGTCAGGGGATTCGTTTTCAGCGAGATTAAACTGATCGGAACGAAAGTTAAGACCACCAGTGAAGGCTTCTAGAACTTCAAGTTTGAATTGGCGTGCCATTAACCTTTACCAAATAACCCCGCCGGAACTGCTGTAACGTAAACCGCCTGTACCCACAGCATAACGTGTCGCTATGCGACTGTTAGCCACCATAGGTTGAGGTGCTGGAACGTCAGCGTACCTACGACCAATATTATCGAGATCAGTTTGGAATTGTATTAAATATTGTTGAGCCATCACAGGATCTTCTTGCTGTAAATAGGCTTTAGCAATAGCGTAAGTTACAAGAATAGGGTGAAAAGGTGCAGGTAAATCAGGTGAAGAACCTGATGCTGAACCAACACCAAAATCTGTTGGGTTCCGCATTACACGAGCATAAATAGTAGCGGCACCATCAGGAGTTGGATACAACGTAACCGTGTCGTTCCAGAAACTCCACTCCCAAGGTTGACCACTTGTAGTCACATTAAGAGGGTAAATAAAATCTGCGTTGTCGTTACCAATAAACTCAAGGACATGATCGTCATTACGTAACGACATTATTTCACGAACACCTTGTGTAATAGCGTCAGGGGAACCTGCGATACTAGCAAGAGTGTAAGTTTTTGTTCCACCAACTGTGTTAAAAGTTGTTGATGTTTCAAAAAATGGCCAGCGTTTTTCACTGTAAACAATCGTGTCAAAACCTTGACCGATCATATTGTCAAGAACAGTGTCAGATATGTCAGTTGCATCAATGTCAACAACTGAACGAACCTGATCGCGCATTTGTTGCAAGGTCATTGAAGTCATTAAACAGCCGCTTTCTGTCTAGTGTGTCCAATACAAAGCGATGTACCCGTGACGGGGTGCGCTTTACACGCAGTCCCGCCACGAGTCGTCGCAGAGCAAGATCCGTCTAGAAAGTCGGGAGGTGCCTCAGCAAAAGACGATGCTGGTCTAGACCCAGCCACCTGACCGGCGGCATAAGTACTAGGTGTGGAACCGCCGCGCGAAGCGGCAAGTTCAGCATTTCGACCATGTGCGAGGGCAAACTCTCTACCCATTTCTTACTCCTTTGCTTGCAATTGATACAAGAGGTAAACCCTTACTTAAGCAGGGGTTATACCGTAGATGTATCCTTGACGAGCGCGGTTGCTGATCGTCAAGTTTCCGTAGCACAATATTTGTGCGTAACGTGCATCTTGGTTCGTTGGTCGCACGAACGGAGTCGGCTGGAACCAAGTGTCTGTGTGAGCAACAAGACGTAGATACTTAGTGTTAAGCATGTACATTTTGCCTTCACCGGCTAGTGTGCCGTCATAAGTTACAGGAGCGCCCTTGAACAGAAGGTTCTGGAAACCAGCATCTGCTGTCTTAGCGTCTGTGTAACGTAGTTGTGGCTGAAGCAATGCTTCATATGCCTCATACTGTGACTGTCCAGTCATGATAATCGTAGGCTGATCGTTGCCAACCGATACGTCATTGTAAGTATTTGACATTTGAGCAAGTGTTATAGCACCAGACATGTTATGAACTTTTGATCTCCACCAAGAGTTATCTGAATCTGTTGCATCAATTCCACCGAAAGAGGAACCACCTGCGTCATTACCAAGACCTACGCAGGCTGAAAGCCCAAGCATGTCTTTACCACTGTTACCTGTACCATTGCCGAAAAGCATGGTGTTAAGGTTTTCAATAATGGTTTCTTCCGTCTGCATGATCTTTCCTTCGAGAAGGTCGATTACTTGCTCTGGTCCATTATTTTTTGCTTCTTCAATACCAGTTATTGTTACAGTTGCAGCATACTGTTTCCAGTCGAACTCAGCGGCTGTGATGCCTGTCTGAGCAGTTGTGGCTATAGTATCTGATCCTGAGTAAGAACCGGCTGTTGAGTTTGATCCATAAATTATTGGAACAACGATCTTTGCTCCGCCACTTACGCGCCGAATGGTTTGTCCATTGGTAAGCGCATAAAACAGTGGGCGAGCAGTAAACACGTTATCCGCAAGTTTAGGAACATAATTATTCAGCGTTGTGCTGAGTATCTCATCAAAGTTGGTGTTACCCGCTACCATTTGATTTTTCTCCTATTAGTTGTTTGATAATTGTTCGTTCGCCAGCGCAAAAGCATCCCGAATTGAATTAATTGCCTTGTTAGTATTCGTTTCCTGAGTGGCTGAAGGACTCCCAACCGTAGATTCAACTACGTTCGCGGCACGTTTCTCCTCGATAATGTCAGCAGTTTTTGCTTTGTCTTGAAGATCGCCGTACGTCATATGGGCGTAAGCGGCTTCAAGGTTGCCGATATTATGTTTCAAAGCGTGACTATAAAGTGCCTTTTCATCAATCTCAGTGTTGAATTTATTAGACAATTCTTCCACTTCTTTTTGCATATTTTGCTGTCTGTTAGCGCGATTCTGTTCTTCAATGGATTGTTCAATTCGCCGCAAGCGTGCTTCTTCTGGGTCCAAATCCTCTACCAGTTCATCCTGATCGGTGTTTTGATTACCCATGCTGACTCCAAAGGCATCGGCTAAAGCCGAAACTGCACCTTTTGGGTCAGACTCTAATGCTTGGACAATTGCCTCTCCTTGAGCCAACCTTTCGCGTTCTGATGCCAACTCTTGCGTTTTACGGGTGTAATCCGCTTGACGTTGATATCCGTTTTGAAGTTCCTCCAATGAAACTTGTTGCATTTCACCATCAACTTTGACGGTGTATGTGTCTCCTGTTGCAGTAACTTCTTGTGAAACGTCTGGAGTGCTTTCTGCTAGTTCCTGTGTTTCGTTTTCCATGTGGAATCCCTTCGGTTGTTCCTATTATGAGACATATTTTGTCCCGTAAATTACATATTAGGTAACTCAAGCCCCATCTGGTTCTGGAGTTGCGCTAATAATTCAGGCGGTACCCCACCTGTTGCCTCAAATACCTGATCGGGAATCGGACCCGGATCCATCCCGCCTGTAACGGCTGGTGGTTGCATGCCCGCTATTTCCTCACCGGCTGCGGCTTCACCCTCAGCGACCATAGGTTGCTGTTGGATAATAAATTTTTCTGCATCGTCAATACCAAACCCGTATTGCAGAACGTGTTTCACAAGTTCTGCTGGATCAACGACTACGCCTACAAGTGGTGCCATAGCATTCATAAGAGACACGGCTTGTTGACGGCGCGCAGTTTCATTCAAAGGCTGGGTCGACCCGCCTTCTACGGAAAAATCGTATTCACCAATAATGTCATCACGCGTGTAAGCGATGAAATATTCTTGGTCGTCTTTTCCTGTTACACGAATCATTTGCGCTTCGGTCATGTACTGCTGCATTAGTTGCATAACCATGCGAGCGACTTTAGAAATAATGATTTCAATAGTTGCTAACTTGTCAGCAGCACGAGCGTTACCAGCGTCAGCAATAATGCTGGCTTCCGTAGCGGTACGCCTAGTTTCAGGCATTTGACCACGCTGATATTCGGAAACCCCACTCACTGTATTGATGTCAGCCTCAATGAGATGGGAATGATTGTACATTTCTGGAGCCAAAGGCGTTTGAGCAAGAGGAACGACTATATCTCCAAGGTTTCTGTTTTCATCCACAACGGGTACGAAACGTCCATCTTCGTCAGATTCTAATGCTTCACGACCTTCGGGTCCAAAAGAACGCTCATGGTATAAATATTTCCGAGCGTAGCGTTTACGATGGTTCACCATCTGTGAACGCGTTTTATTTAATTCTTCTTGCAAAGACTCTATTTGTGACAGATCCCCAATCGGATAGAACGTATCTGGCACATCATAATTGCGTAACATCACGTAAGGATGTCCGAATGAATAAGGCATAGGTGTTGGATCTAATAAAAAATCGCTACCTGTTTGACTAAGTACACACATGGTGCCATCTTCAATGTTGTAATATTCAAAGATACTTACACGTTCAACAAGATCCGAGTATTCTTCACGTTCCGTGTCATTATTCCAACGGTAACGAACACCCGAATCTGCTTCCAAACCTTGACGGACACTACGTTTAAACCTTTTATCTTTTTTGACTTCATGCAAAGGACGTACAATTCTTTGCACAATCCATTTAGCGTCCTCTAAACAAGTTGCTTCAGGATCAACCAACATATCGAAAGGGCTTATCCTCTCGACAAAAGCCTGATCTTCAACTATTTCCATTCTCGTATTAGGGACACTCGCAGCGATATCTTCATCAGAAGGCAAATCTTGAGCCATGTCAGGATTCATGTAAGCGAAATCCTGAACTTCTTCAGCCGCAGTAACGATCTGCTGATCGCGTTCCATAGGACTTAAAGGACGTTCCTGTTCAACGAAACGCCAACCTACTTTTATCCAAGCGTGACCAAGAATAAGAAAATCTTTAACAGCACGCCTGAAAGGTTTCCTGTAATCGTGATGCCGCCACAAATAATTGATGATCGCTTCGTTGAAAACGGCGCGATCTTCGTCACCTTCTTTGTTCGCTGTAACCGTTATTTTTGGATGGTTAACAGCAACAGAAGGAGCGATAACATTAATAGTACTAAAAGCAAGATTCACTGAAATGCGGTCATAACTCACATTGCCTGAATAACCCGCACCTAAAGTGTCACCGTGATAAGTTTTACCACGATACAAGTCGATCATCCTGCGCCATAAAGCGTCATAACCTTCATCAACACGCCAACGATGTGTCATCTCGATACGGTCTTGTATCTTAGCGAATTGTTCTGCTTTAGTTTGTCGCGCCATTAAGACGATGCCCTCTCTACTTGAATACCCTGCGCTTCGGCTTCGGCAATAACTTTCTTTTCGCGTTCACGTAAAGTTAAATGCTGCTCATCGGGCGGCAACTGGGAGCGGTACCCGCTGCCAGTCACAACCCTAAGACCTAAAAGTTTTTGCCTCCACTCCCACAATTCTTCAAGTTCTTTATCAGTTTTAGGACCCTTATGGGTTTCAACGTATTCTGCGAACTCTTTAAAAGAAGCGTTAGGAGGTAAAACAGCCACTACCGAGGGGCGGGCTGATGTGCAGGCTCTACTTTTCCTGTATGCCCATGCTGGTTGAAAGGTGTTTCACGTGCAGCCTGCTCATTGCTTGCTTGCCTTGAACCGCCTTCATCGCTTCTTAAAGTCGCCTTTTGCGAACCAGTCTCAGTAGGAGGACCAAACTCAAGAACATTAGTATTCAAGTTAGGTTGCGCTCCCATGCCAGAGGCATTGTACTTATTTTTACTCATAAAGGACTCTCCGTTCAATAGTTATGTCCTAAACAAATGCTTAAGGTGTCCCACGCACATTGTTTAAACCGATGGTATCAGTAATCGGAGCGTTCTTGGGGATTTGTCTACGCCACCAATCAAACGTCCAAGTATCATCAACTTCCTGCACATACTCAGGAATAAACGCATACTTTCGCATCTGATTAGCCAAAGCAAGCGCCATAACACGGTCATCATGCGGAGAACCAGACATGGTACCCCTTTCATTACGAGTAAAAGTTCTCAACTCCTGCAACGTAAACTCGTCATGCAACACTAATTCTTCGTTCTTTAACGCCATACCAAGATCATCAATCATCAAAGGCTTAGACGTACGCGTAGTTTTCCACCCAAACTCCTGAGACATCTTATTAGTCTCATTATTCAACGAACGCCTACGAAAAAGATTAGGGTACCCCAACTGTCTCAACTGTGTGATAGTAGTTAAACCATGGTTATTAGACTCAACGCAACACAAAGCGTTCCCATACCAAATACCAATATTGTAAACCTCATGCGCTAACTCATCAGGCGGTATACGCCCATGCCACACCGCTACCTGCTCACCATTCTTAGCGTCAATAACCTGAACACAAGAATAATCGCCATGACCCAACCCCTCAGCAGTATCAACACCCAACGTGTAACCACTCCAACGCTCAGGAGGAGTCCAAATTGTTAAATTCATGTCCTAAACTCTAAAACTCTTGGTTGAAGTTCGTGTAAATAACCTGTTTCACCGCGTCTAACATGCTTAGACATAGCATCCAAAACGTTAAGATCAAAGACAGGATTACCAGAACGAACAAACGCTTCTTCGGGACTGGTTGGATACTCCTGTGCAAGTTGCCACGGCAACATAGACTGTTTCTTCGACTCATACCAAGACTCATCTCTGTCCTCTGAAGCAGACCACGGAAAAAACATAGCATCAAAACGGTTATTGCCAGTTACAGCACCATTCCAAAGATGATGAAAGAAATTCCCAGACCCATTAGCAGTAGACAACCCGATAATCCGACCGCCAACATCAGCCACTGGCTCGATAGAAGCCCATGCTTCCTCAGGGTTAGGAAGGAACGCCCATTCGTCAACCACAACCAACGAAGCCGACTCACCACGAGCAGGATCGGATGCCGAAGGCATCGAAGTAACCTGTGAACCATTAGAAAACACCATCCTTTGCTGATGCTCAACCTGCTGAGTGGGACCACGCTCCAACATCCAATCAGGCAAATGCTTAAACCCATACTTAGTTTTACGCAGCAACAAAACCGCTTCACGCTCTGTACGCGACAAATCAATAATGTTCTGATCTTCCTTAAAAAAAGCGAGCCAAAACTGGTGAGCGGCTATAAGAGTCGTCCAACCAATCTGACGAGCCTTTAAGGTAAGACTGTAACGGTTGTCACCCCATCTTTGTAAGGCTTGCTCTTGTGCGTCCCGTAAACCAAAAAGGATACGACCATGAGCAGGATGAGCGATATGCCAATACTTACGTAAGAAATACGACTCATCCTTTTGACACTTTCTCCACTCTGCTTCCTGCTTTAACTCTGATACACGCGCCATAAATTATCCGGGATGATTATTAATAAACTGCTCATACTTCTCAGGCGAATCCAACACTATCGTAGTGTAAGAATACTTAGCGTTATCATCACCCTTTCCAAGAGTAACAGTAATCGCCCCTATCAAAGTACCAACAGCCACCAACAAACCCGTAATAGCCGTAATAATCTTAACTGCGCTCATTAACCCGCCTCCACAAAAATACACTCACCCGGACATTCTTCAGCAGCATCAATAACAGCCTCCGCTAAATCATCAGGAACATTCACAGAATCCGCCATCTTATGAGTAGGTTCTTTAGGAATCTCAGACCCCGCTTCTTTAACATAAAAAAGCCCGTCATCATGTCCGTGAAAAATGCTTGGACAAATTTCCTCACACAACCCATCTCCTGTACATAAATCTTGGTCAATCCAAACCCTCATCTAACCAAACCACTCTCGTAACATCCGCGCTAACACCCCAACCACTAACGCTGTAGACAATATAAGGCACACCATTATCGCCGCTGCAAGATAGTCGTCCAAATTCCGACTTCTCTTTAACCGCACGCTTCGCACTCCTCTGGGTTCTCCAACCCACAAACAAGTTCTTCATCATCATCCAACCCGTCAAGAACCTCCCAAGCCTCAACAGAGAAACCACCCGCGCTCACTTGCGCTTTTTAGAATGAGTTATCTTCTTGCCTGTGCGCTTAGAAGCAGCCTTAGCCGCAGCACGCCCCTTAGCCGTATACGAATAATGTTTACCACCAACCTTAGGCATCTTTAACCATCCTTAAATTAATCACCTCAGCCTCTAAAGCCTCAGCAAGTTCCTCATCTGAATAGCCTTCAATGTCCCGTTCGTCATCCACAACAACTTTCCGCTTAGGAGTGAACTTGTCAATATATTGCAAATACAAAGAAGCAGCCTTCACATCGCCATCGGATGCCCTCTGCCAGAGCGAATCAATCACGCTCTGCACCCTTTCAGGGTTGATGTTCAGTTCCGCTGCGCGCCTATCCCACTCTTTAATGAAACGTGCGTCACGTTTTATTCGCCGGATTGAATCCTCGTGGATTTTATTTTCTGAAGCCCAGTCTCTTTGCGTACGCGGTTCACGTTCGTTTCCTTGTAGGAGCCAGTCCAGAAGTTTCTGCCAATTCTTTGGCATGACATGCTGTCCTGTTTCTTCGTCCCACTTCCAACCTTTTCCTCCACCGTTTTGCGGCATTTATTCATCCTTTGATTCCCAGTCGCTAATAAGATTAGACATCATGTTCATCGCGTCTTGAGGATCTTCAAAAAGTTCCCTGACACGGTTATCTTGAATAACCGCCCAGTGGAAGTATCCAACATGATCTAAGACCTTTTTCACTTCTACTTTTGTTTTGAGGTTGGTATTCATATGACATCTATTGTATGCGATAAGTGTCCCATTCGGGCATTCATAATAAAGATAGCACTATCTGAAATACATATCAAAAACTTTGTAAAAGATCGGGACAAAACAACTATACTGTAGTACTAGTACTTAGTATCATCCTCAGCCCCTCAGGCAGAGGATGGTACTAGAATCCTTACTAAATCCCTTCGGCGCATACAGGCACCAAGTATGAGAAATATACAACCGCAGGGGAGTCTATGGGTATCTATACATATACTTAGAATCGTAGGGTACCCCCCGCAGGGGGGTGGGGTGCGGTGGTTCGGCGTGCGCGCGCGCTAGAGGTTCGTACTACGTACGAAAAGCGCTAGAACTAAACGAAAATTGCCTCGCACACGCACGTATACGTACGCATAATGCACGGGCAAGCGGACATGCGGGAGACTCTGGCAACCCTACGTAGTAGATGGTGGCTGGCTGGCTGGCTACTTCTCCTCTGAGTTATTTCCTCTTGAACGAAGTGAAAGAGGTAAATAACCTCAGAAGGAGAAAAGAATGAAAAACGAAAATGTGGAAATTTTGAATCTCGGTTCAGCATCGGGGATTCGCTATGAACTTCGGATCATAAGAGATGAAGTTACGCCTACAACTCCGAAGGAGTCGGTTCGTCCTGTTGTGAAGATGACGAAGGCTGACCGTAAGGTCAAGAATCAGAAGTTAATGCGTAGCATTAATGGGAAGTTGGCGGCTGCTACTAAGGCGACTGATAAGGCTAAAGCCTTGGTGTTCTTGAAGGATGCTCAGGCTTTGACTCCAGCAAACTGGAGTGGTGTTCAGGCTCAGATAGAGCGCAAGTATGTGGCTCTGGGACTAGGTAACTAGTCTCGGGGTTTGGTGTGGGTCGTGTGGATGCGATCAACTTTGTTCCAGTGTGAGAGATAACTGGTTAGACCCACACTTTTACCTACGGTATTGTCTCCGATTTGACAGCCGTTCGGTTCGGACATATAATGTAAGGATGCGATTGCAAAAGTTGCTCTCGCCGAAAGGAAAATAATGAATACAGATACAAACACAACTACAGACACGATTGATGTCGAACCTAATTGGAAATTCATGAAAGAATTTACCAAGCGTGCTATATGCGAAGGCTCGATTGCAGGTGTAACCGTGACCGCAAAAGGGCGTGAGAATATGGAAGCCATGCTCGCCTCATATGAGGAAATTGTGGTCTACCTTGCTTCTGATGCAGGTCAAGCACGGGAGAAGGAAAGGGGGTTCTAAGTCTTAATAAAATCTCTTTGAACAAAGTGAAAAGAGATTTTTTAAGAACTTAGAATCTCAACGAAAGGAAACATATGAAACAAAGCAATTTAGCAAATTTGGTAGACGATGCGTTCTATCATGGTGATGCTCAGGCATCAGGGTACAGGTGGACAGCCAAACGCCATCCTATGTCTGTAATAATCACGCATCATTCGACACCTATGTTCAAGGTGTGGTTCTCAAACGTGGGTGGCATAAATGCCCATAGCGTTGAGGCTATAGACAGGGGTTACGGCTCCATGTCAGACAGGTGTGGAGTTCGTAGAATCACCGAAGGTGCCGGTGTTGGCATCGGATATAAGGAACTCTACGACGAGGAGTAAAGTTTCGGTACTTAGTACTTTGAATGAAATGAAAAGTACTAAGTACCGAGTACTTTCTACAAAAAAAATCGTTGCGGCTTCGCCGCAGGAAGGAAATAACAATGGAAACAATGCAAACACAATTACATAAGATTGCTCACCTGTTGTCATTCGATTATGACGCATACAAGGCTGTACCTAACATAAGTATTGGTATGAAGCGGGAAGCGTGGCGTTACGAGTTGTCTAACAACGAGCGTTTACGTTTGTATGGGGTGGACTTTAACGAATCGCCTATGCCGAATATGAAAACGGTTAAGGCATCAATGGTACAGGAAGTACCTGCGTGGGGTATGACGTTGGTCGAGTATGAGCAATGGCACGCACAATCAGAGTTGGACGAGCAGGCGGCAGAGCCTGCCTATCTGCAAGAGGTGGCGTAAGCGAAGATCGGAGTACTGACTCTTAATAAATCTCTTTGAACAAAGTGAAAAGAGATTGATTAAGAAGTCAGTCTAAGAAAATAGCAGGAGGTGCTATGAGTAAAATGCAAAGCAGGATTGCGTTCGAGGGTGGTCACATTGATCTACCTGAGGGTGTGGTTTTGTCCGCAAAAGAGGAGCAACTGATCGCTGCTGCACTTAAGGGTGTGATGGTGGACAGTTCTCAAACAGCGCAGGCTGAGGTAAGTAAATTACCTAGAGCCCAGCGCAAAGCACATAACCAACGGCTGAATCGTAAGATCAACGGCATGTTGGCTAATGCAACCAAAGCGAGCAATGGCACGATTAAAGGTGGTGACAATAAGGTACGTGAGTATCTTAATAACGCCGCTAAAGCATGCCCTTCGCATTGGGATAGTGTGCGCATTCGTATCGAGAATAAAAGGCTTGCCCTTTTAGGTTGATGCGAGGTGGGTGCCAGCAGGAATTTGTAACTCCTGTATAGCAGGCGAGACAGCATTGCGACTGTCTTCCTGCTTGGTAGGGGTATAGTCGAAGTCAAGTGAGATATCTCTTGACGAGGGATGCAGGAGGACACTTTAAGAGGGCAATTCGCTTACTGAATTAAGCGAAACGACTGTCTTTTGATTGATCGGGTTCGAATCCCGACTACCCACAATGCTATGTGAGTAAGAGAACGTGACGGGTTAGCGCTCGTTAGGTGGAGTAGTACTGAGACACCAGCGTTGATGAAAACAAAGCAGGGGATACACATTTGATTCGATAAGGAGATATCTTTATGTGGAATACACAGAACAGGGTACGAACATGCTCTCTACCGTCTGCTGTGGTTGTGTGTCCCCGACTTTTTCGCACAAGTTCTGCTAAAGCAGGAGTAATGGATGACTGTGGCGGTGTGCGCACGGTACTGGTCCCGAAGGGAGAATGTACTTGACCGAGTAGCAGAACAACATAATGGCAGGGTGCCAGTAAATACGGGGTCTTTCATTCCCCTTCCTTCGCTGGCATCCTGCCTGTTACAACAGTTCACTAGGAGGTGAAGATTATGCCATCATTGGCAAGTAAAAAAGTTAAAGCGTTCATACGTTTCGAGTATGAAACTGAAATGATTATTGACATGCCCGCAGAGGAAAGTGTTAGTTGCGTGAGAGATCATATTAAAGTTCCTTTGCCTGAAACTTTTGACAAGTTGGAGTGGATAGACACAGTTGTGTACAGGGCAGAGGGTGTGGATACTAATGAAATATGGGAGTTATAAATGTTATTAGCAGTTTATGAGGCTTACGCTAATTGCACGGCGGCAACTCCGTGCGAAGATAAAAGTTCGTTAACTATTAACGATTTCGTAGGCGAGGCATGGTGGTTTATCGCCGGTGTTCTCGTAACTGGATGGGTGTATGAACTCGTCAGACGTAAACGATTAAAGCGCTTACGTAAGAAGTCATACCGTTCAGGGTTGGAGGCATTACGTAATGTCACAGGCAACGTCTACGATGATAAGAAAGACAAACACTAGGAGGTGTGTGTTGAATTTAAGTACAATAGATAATCGTGCTGAACATGAACACAACTGGATACAACGTGTTAATGATGCGTTGCCACGTTCTGTTCACGCACAAGCAACGGCTGTTGACGCAAACTTTGATGTCCTTTATGAGACATTAGGGTGGCAACATCCAGACACTTCGCATTTTGTGTGGAATACATACAATCGAGGTGCATATAAGGGGCAACCAACCGATCAGGTTATTCTACGTGCAGATAATTACCTGCCGATGGGTAACGTATCAGGTCAGTACCCTGACCGTGACGGGTATCGTCATGTCTACGATGTGTTAGAGGACATGTTCCCACAGAGTTGTGAGAGTGTGACCATGTACGGTGGTGGACAGCAAGTGGTTGTTGAGCAGGTGCTTAACGATGAAGAACCCATTGACTTAGGTGATGGTGATGTGTTGCAACCTTTCATTTATACTCGTATGAGTTTGAATCAGGTTTGGAAAACTGAAATCATTCCTGTGTCTAAGCGTCTGGCGTGTGAGAACATGCTGGGTACTGGTGGTCACATCATTGGTGTGCGTGCTACTAAGAACCACGATCAGATTCTTTCGCAGAAAGTTGTGGAAGAATCACAAAAGCAAGGGTTGATTATCGCAAGGATGGCTCGTGTGATGAAAGATAAACCTTTCACAGACAACCAGTTCATGTCGATGATGGATTCGTTGTTGCCTTTATACACAGTGGTCGATGATGTCACTGAACGTACTCGTCAGAACATATTGAATAAGCGTACTGCTATACGTCAAGCATGGAGACAAGAACATCCTAATATGTGGGGCGCATACAACGCTTTTCAAGGTGCTGAACAGCATCGAATAAACATCGGCAACTATGCCGGTACGAACAAACAGTTTCGTGTGCTGGGAGAAACAGTAACTGCACAGGAAAAGTGTTTGCTCAAAACTTTAGATGCTAAGGGAACCAAGATAGCGGACGAGGCAGAGGCTTACTTACAAGGTCTGATTAGTTACGCTCACTCAGAAGAACCTTTTTAATACTACACTGGTAGTCAGATGGTCGAGGTATCCACCTCCCCCTCCGACTATCTCGCAGGGGTGCGTCTGCGTATCAACGCACTCAACAATCCACTACTTTAGGAGGTAATTATGTGGACATTTACAACTGACGGATTCTTTTCCGTTGTCGCTCATAAAAGTATGAAATTAAAGCACACTCATCTTATGGTGCGTGCGCGTGACAAAGAATCTTTAGAGAATCTTGCGTACAAGTTGTCTCAATTAACTAAAACATTACCTGCATATAATGCAGAGCATAAGTTTATGAAACCTGTTCAGGCTAATGACTTTTGGCTTGACAAAATAAAAGAAAGTCCAAATGCAGATTATCCTTACAGGATGACCATGTTGCGTGAAACATGGGCGCAGTACATGAGCCTGTACATAGAGAACCATAATCATATTAACTTTGATGAGCGTAAGGCTGACTTGCAGTACACAAACTTTAAAGATGCGTGTGATAGGGCAGGTTTTGATGCGGCTAAACTTATTGCGTTACATAGGGTGTGGGAAACTATGGCATATGACTGGGATGACGCTCGATTTATCACAAGCAAATGATTAAAGAACTTTGTTCTTTGTGCAAACAACAACTACATTCAGATGATCTAGGACATGAACATCCAGAAACATATGAACCTATTTGCACTGAATGTAGGTTTGCTGTTCAATCAGATAGGAAATTATGATAACTAAATTGTTACTCATAGGAGCGTTAAGCATAGGAGGATGCTCGTCATTAAGTGAATACATCCAAGTGTATTTCGCTCCCGAAGATCACGACCTTATGGAACAGATCGCATGGTGCGAATCGTCTGCTGACCCAAACGATTCATACTCTGTTGCAATCAACCCTAAGAGTGGTGCAACAGGCTGGTTTCAGCACTTGCCTAAGTGGTGGGATGAACGCAGTAAGAAAGCAGGGTTTGAGGGGGCGCATATCCTTGACCCTGAAGCAAACGTAGGGGTAGCAAGTTACCTCTACTACAACATGAATAGCAATCCCAGATGGGGTGGTGCTAGTCATTGGTATCCCTCGCGTAGATGTTGGGGAGGAAAGTAGAACAATGGAAATAGATAACAACAAACCGTTATGCGAATACATACCGGATGAAATACACAAAATGTTTGGTGACCCTGATCTTCCGCAACACCAGTTGCTTGAATCATTATGGTTAACATGCAACGAGTTAGCAGTAGGTGCATCAGTCAACGTAGCGGCTATATCTTTTATCGCTCAACAAACAGGGCTTGAAGATGCTTTGACAACACACATGCGCGATAATGTGTTTACTCATCCAAGCATGCAAGAACCTGAACCTGAACCATCAAGTCCACCTAAGTTACACCTTGTAGGCGATGTTAAGGATGACTGATGCGAAAACGTACAACAGGAATGACGTTACCTGAGAAGGTAGATTTCTGGTTAGACCCTGTTAATAAGTGGTCACAATGGGAAGATGATTGTCTGATTTGGTTAGGCAAACTTGCATGGAATGGATATGGATGCGTTAGCCACACACATGAACACGGCAGAAAGTATCACATCCTGTCACGCCTTGTCTGTATTGTGAAGAATGGTGAACCACCAGCACATAAAGACAGCGCCGAACACACTTGTGGTAGGCGGGCTTGTATAAATCCTAAGCATTTGTATTGGGGTTCAACTAAAGACAACAATAGGGAATCGCGTAGGAATCGCAGGCAAGCAGAAGAATTGCAAGAGTTAAACGAGGATGTTAAGTATATGGAAGCAAGAATCATACAGTTAGAACATGAAAAAAGTTTTCATCTAAGACAGAAAGGTTGGCATAGATGAGTGGTGGTTGGAAGCATGAGCAAGGAACGCTTACAAGAGAAGAATGGTTACATTATCGTAACATAGATGCAAAGAAGTTACGAAGCAAGAACGTAATCGTAAACGAATCTTCACCTAAAAAGAAATTTCAATAAGTAGAATAGTAAGTACTAAGTATCTTTTTAGTGTAACTAAAAAGGTACTAAGTAAGGGAGGTAGTAATGAACTTAGATTACCCGTTGCATTTAGATGCAGATGGTAGGTGGGTACACACTTGGGTTAGACAATCGTCTATTAAAACAGCAGATATGTGCATGGAGAAATGGCGCACCGACATTTTTAATGTTGTAAGCGAACCGTTGAAAGATGCCAGTGAATTAGGTACTGCATGTCATGCGGCTGTTGAAGATTTATTAAACGCACGCATAGAGAACCAAGGTGAAATGTCCTTGCCGGATATGCTAACTGCGTTTGAACACTATTGGTTTGATGTCGTTGATGACATAACAGTATGGAACAAATTCACGGCTGCGTCTGGGTACGAAGCAGGGTTATCCAAACTTAAAAACTGGTACGAAGAAATCTACCCGCAGTTAAACCCTGTTGAGGTAGAACACACGTTTAATGTGCCTCTAATAGAGGATGAGTTTAGAGTTGTCAGACTCACAGGTACTGTGGATCTGATTGAAAAGGATCGCTGTTGGGATTGGAAATTTCCTAGCAGAGACTATACGAAACAGGCATGGGAGTATCACAGATGGGATGTGCAATCTATTGCATATGCTTTCGCTACTGGTATCCCTGACTTTTCGTATGCGGTGATGCACCCGAAAGGTGCTAGCCGAATGGATCTTGTGCGTGACGAGGAGCATTTTGCTTGGTTACGTCAGAAGGTTCTAGCATTATGCAAACTAATCGAAAGCAATCATCGTGGTCCTTACCCGTTGAATGACAACGGTTGGTGGTGTAGTGACAAATGGTGTGAAAATTTCACACGGTGTAAAGGTGCAACGATAGGAGGCACATAGATATGGCATTTAAGCCTATGGCTCCACATGAAAGAGCCAGTATAGAAGCGCAGGTTTGTCTTAAGGGAGGCGTGGAACTTGCGTGCGCAGAAATAGCAAGCAACCCTGATGGGGTGGCTGTTACAAGCGCAGTGGAAAACGCAAAGGTTTTGGCTGATGCGTTGTCAGACCTCAAGACAATTCTTGCAGGTACAGAAATAGCAATAGCCCCTAGTAATGGTGATATGGATGCCGCGATTGCAAAGTCAAGCGCAGTAATCTCTGAAGCATTCGAGGGGACAACACAAGTAAGTACATCCAAACCTACTGCCAGTAAGTATGTGGATGATACGGATTACCCTGAGATACATAAATTGTTTCTCGCTGAAAGCGCATCGGGTATCAAATACGGATCTAAAGACAGTATGTTTTTAGACAACGTAGAGATAAGAGAAGCCTTTCAAAAAGGAGTAAGAACTTATCCTGCCGACTATTGGATGGAGTCAATGAGAGGCGCAGATATACCTGTTACTAAGCATGGTAAGTGTGCGTTGGGTGATTTTAAAGTTAAGAAAGGTGTGAGCATCAATTCAGATGGTGCGCCTATTCTTACTAGCGGTGAAGGTAACCATCCTCTTGCTAATAAGAGTGGTTACTTTGCTGGACTTGTTAATCATTCCCCGTTCAACTGGGCAGACAAGGAAAAACTTCTTGCCTGATGAAATAAGTCTTGAGGATGCGCAAGCACTCATAGCAGGGGCGGGAGCAACCGCGGCTCCCGTTCCTGCGCCACCCTCGGAGCCTCCAGCAGAAATAGAGGGGATATCATCTGCTGATCTACAAAGATTATTTACACCTAAAAAAGAACAGGTGCGCCGTATGCGGCACGACCTGCAAGTAGGTAACGAATGGTCATTTGGAGTTCGTGCGTTTGATGATGCCACATTAGGTGGTGCAAGAGGCGGTCAACTTGTGACCGTCATAGGTAGATCACACACAGGTAAAACTTTACTTGCGTTAAACATGGTGGCACGTAATCGTAACCATCGAACCTTATGGGTAAGCCCTGATGAAACAGAAACAATGTTTTGGGGTAGATACGCAGCCATCAGGTTAGACACAGACCAGAAAGAATGGATCAACAAACTGATCCGTGAAGATCCAAAGGCATGGGAACGAGTAGAAGAAATAATGCGGAAAGATACCAACCTGCATTTTGAATCCACTGGAATGACAGTTGATGATCTAGATAAAGCAATGCGTATCGCATCAGTGGAACTATGGGATGGGCAAAGACCAGACGTAATCGTGTACGACTACCTTGAATTGATAAGAGGTGGAGGAGCAGGAGATGCGGCAAGTGTGCAAGCAAAAATAGAATCCTTCAAACAACTAGTCTCTGACTGGCGTGTTGTAGGCGTAATGTTGCACCAGTCTGGGCGTGGTTCAGGTAATCGCGGTAAAGCAGGTGGCATAGAAGCAGGGCGTTACGCATCCACAAGTGAAAGCCATTTTCTTATAGAAACATGGCGCAGATGGGATGACACTAACCTTGAAGATGAGGTTCGTCACCATTACGAAGATGAAATTAGCGTAGGCTTATGGAAGAACAAATCAGGGGACGGCGAAAAAGCAGAAACTAACCTAAGAATAGGATCAAGCGGACGCTTGTTAGAACCCGGAATTGTGTGGGAGCAGATGAATTTCGATGAGTGATTTAATAAATACATTTGGGTTACTGTTCAGGGGTTTCATGTCAGCACATGGAACAGATGAAGGTGGATGTAAATGGGCGATAGTAAATCGCACAACATTTGAACGTCACATATCAGGCGAAGAAATGATTGGGATTTACCCAATGGTTTACAACCCTGAAAATACAACAGCAGAATTTAACTGGGAAGAAAACGAAGATAATAACCGTTATTATCCAGATATGCAGCCAGACTTATGGCATTGCAAGTGGGGTGCTATAGACATAGACGAAGGAGATGACTCACTAGTCTTAGCAAAGAATGTGAGTGTGGTCTTGTCAGCATTAAACATTCCTAGTTGGGTGGAACTATCCAGAAGTAAAGGATGTCACGTATGGATCTTCAATCAACAATGGACACGTTCATCTGTTATGCGCAGAGCAATGAAAAGCGCATTGCAACTATTAGAAATACCTTACGATGCTGTCTACCCTAAACAAGATTCACTGATGGGACCGCCCGGAAATTACATGCGTATCCCTTATGGTGGGAAACGACCAGAAGGCAGACAAGAAGTTTTTGATTCAGAAGGCGAACGCTTAACTCTTGAACAATTCGTTGAACAAGCAGACAACAATCGTGCATCTTTAGAAGCAATAGAACACGCCGCAACCCTGTATAAAGAACCACAACCAGTGGTTCCAGACTTGCCACCTAAACGAGACTACAACAAAGAACCATTAATGAACCCTGATGGGTCACGCTTACGTGGACTATCATCACAAATGTTTGATAATGGACCCGTCCCGTACTACAAAGAACAAGGAGCAGGCAGAGGCAGACACGGATTTCTCAACAGATTTGCACGATCTATGTTTGAATCCGGCTATAACCATGTTGATGTCGTATCATGGACTAAAGACTTAGACTCAAGGTTAGGACAGTGGTGGGATGACGGACCAAAATTCCAAGGCAGGCACGACTGCGAAAGACAAATCGAAAGACTTGTCCAAGAAGCAAAGCAAAGAGCAGCCAAGTGAATACTCATTTGTTGTTGAAGGCAGACCCAAACCTAAAGCAAGACCACGCATGTCACGCAAAGGAATGGTTTACACACCTAAAGAAACAATCATTGCTGAAGAAGCCTACGTTCATGCACTCGGAGATGACTGCCCTGTGTTTGAAGGACCAGTGGAAGTGGAGATGACATTTTGCATAGATCAGACTCTAGTAACAATCAAATCAATACCCGAATCGGAGACAAAACTCAGAGGGGATCTGGACAATTATGTGAAAACGTGTCTGGATGGATGTCAAAGAGCAGGGATAATACCCAACGACAGGCTAGTAATGAGAATCGAAGCAGAGAAAACCATATGATAAAAATAGATTTAGAACCATGGGAATACGAATGGGCATCTCATGTAGGCGCAAGACGTTACATAGAAAACTGGGATAAAAACGATGCCCTTCATTATGACAGAAGTCGAATGCAAGACGACAGAACTGCACAGGTCGCAGCCTGTGTAGCAGAACTAGCAGTAGCCAAACATACAAACAAATACTGGTCAGGTCATGTTTGGAAAGTAGACAAACATGACCAGTACAAACACATTGCTGACGTAGGTAAAAACATAGAAGTTAAACGCGTACGAACCAGCACCAATGCAGCCGTTAGACGTAAACAAAACGGATTAGGTTTAGTCCTGTTTGTTGTGCGAGTTGTTGAACCAGAGTTACGTTCAGCAGAAATACTCGGTTGGATAAGTCAAGACTTAGGTTGGGCTAAAGGTTTACCCTCAGATTATGACCCTGAAAACACACGAGTGATAAAGGAAGAATATTTAAACTCTCCAATGAACTACAATAGTGCATATGGCGAAGAAGGAATTTCCGTTTGATCCCCTTAAAGGTTTACGGGGGGCATCCTACGCCGAGATTCGAGGAGCGCCCGACACACTCGTACAAGCATTACAACAAGCAAGCCCCTTCAGCGAACCGCGCCTCTCAAAAGAAGAAAGCACGGCTCGCCACGAGGTTGTTCTTGACGCGTTGGAAACGCTCGAAGATTGGGAACTCTGGTTACTAAACGCAGTTCTATTTGAACGCATGAGTTTGCGTCAAATCGAATACGTTATGGGCATACCTAAAACTACAGTCGCACGTAAACGTGACAAGATCTTAGACAAATTAAAAACCTATCTAGAAGATCATCCTGTAATTAAAGAATACTTATCCTAATCTTGAAAATCTTCTAACGCGTCAGCGGATCTCATAATCAACTGGCTGATTGTAGAAAATACATGCGAGTGTAAAGGGCTGTTATCAAAATCGTTTATCAGATTCTCAGCAGCGAATGCCATTACGTGTTCGTAAGGCAAAACAATTAACACACCCAAACTATCTTCATGCCATTTAGCATGGTTGTTATCAGCCATCTCCATAAGATGTGAAGTATCTCTCATATCTTCCATGATTTCAGTAGCAATGTAATCGTATTCGTCTGTAAAAATTTCAAACTTTTGATTAACCTGCTCCTGATTCATAGTTACTTATCCTTTGCTACCTTGTCTTTAACAATAGTCTTAAGTACAGAAACGGCAGCAGCCAAACCTGCAATGCCCGCTCCTTTTGCTGATGACAAATCAGCAACTACGAATGTTCCAAGAAACGCTTGAGCGAAAGTCCACCCCGCACGTTCCAACATATCCATCATATTTTTCATACTGTCCACAATACCTTCCATGTGTTTTTGTCAATAATGTTATTGACTTTCATAGCATAATTTGATTTGAATTTTTTAACTGCCATACCAGTTTTTCTTCCGTAAATTCCATCCACTTTCAAATCTGCTTTAACTAAATCGTTTAATCTTTTCTGCGCTAATGAAACCAACTCACCCTTACTGCCTCTTTTGAGTACACGAGTGTTCAAATACGCATCACCCTTCTCTAATATGTAACGTAAAATAGCCTCAAAATCTATTGCTACATTAGATGGGCTGTCCTCCACGTTTGCGCCTGAATAAATCCATTCAGCCAGATTCTTGCCGGGGCATGTTGTGCTTGAGAAATCTTTGTGGCACTTGACCCACAAGTGATCTCCATACTTTTTTCTGATTGCCCCGACAACGGTAAGAATTGTTTCTTTACCGATAGGAGTTAAGTTTTTATCTGAATCACCTACGTAAGAAATTGAAATAGTTTTAGAGTTCCATCCCCTAGTAGCCGCACCTACTTTCCAGCCGCGACCTTCAAAAATTTCACCAGTCTCACCTGATACCAACCAGTTGTAACCAATCGAATCGTAACCTCTGGTTCTAACATGGTACCTGTCATGTCCTCTCACACGGTTCCACGGGTCGTCTGACGGCCCCGTAGTGTGATGGATGACTATTCCTACTATTTTTCTACGAAAGTTCTTGAGAGGCTTACCAGAGTCAATCGCCCCCCAATTAGATCTTGAGATGTATTCCATACCCTAAGGATAGTTTGTCCCTAACGCAATCTCGCTCCACGTAAAGATTTTTCTTGGCTAATCTCATCACGCATTTCATAACCACGACTAATTAATTCCATCTGCTGCTCATACTTTGTGTTAGTTCTAAGCCCAATACCAAAAGCAAACGACATCCAACTAGACAACGTACGTTCTTGATAACGCTGCTCATCAGGGAACAACCTGCGGAAATCAGTGAACGTAGGTAACAACTGTGCCATCGTGTGCAACTCATAATCTTTCATAGCCCAATCACCCTGATCGTTCTTAGCCGCAAGACCACCCATATTCAACAAAGGCATAAGACCCGGAATCATCGCGTACGCACGAGGAACAACCTCATACCTGCCATCAAAATTGTAATCCTTCCACAAATTTTGCTTTGCTTTCCATTCGTAAGGAGCCTTAATCAAAGGAGTAACTTGTGTACCGAAAGTACCTAACGCTATTTGAACACGATCAACAACAGACAAATCTTTATCAAAAGCCAACGCAGGATCAAGCAATTCCAACGGAGCCTTAAACGGCATGTCAGGAAGAATAAACATATCCTCCCCTTCAAACTTAAACGGCAACTGAATAGCACCTTGACGTTGCATCCAACGAGGATAAACAGAAGGAGGACTCTCAGTCGTAGCCTCAATCTCCTTCTTCAAACTGTTGTAACGATTGAATACAGCAGGCTTACGAGCAAACATTTCAAACATCAACGGCATGTTCTTACGAGTCCACGTATAAAAAGGAATTACTTTCTTAACAACATTGCGTTCAAAATCAGACAAGTCATCGTAATCGAAATGAAACTTCATCACATTATCAAACGCCTCATCAACAGCGCCACCCTTATACAGTGTGTCGAACCCTAAAGAACCACGCACAAAAGTTTCAGTAGCCATACCCAAATTACGAGACAACCTTAAAGGAGCGTTACGACTAGACGCAGGATTCATAGCATCTATCAAATTAATTTTCTTACCACGAATAGTTACACTAGGACCAATACCTTTACCACCAGTCTCAACAAACTCAGTTGCAACCTGACCACCAGCAGCACCCAAAGCACCACTCTCAGACAACTGCCTTATGTATTGCACATGCTCAGGATTAACATTATTAGGATTAATACCACGCGCTTTCATAGCCTTACGCATACTGCTAGCACGATCAGTTAAACCTAAACGAGTTGCTTCTTCTTCCTGAAACTTCCAATACGAACGCATAAACCTACGGTAATTAGACCAATTCATACCAGACAAATGATTCATAAACACAGCAGACATAAAGTTCCTGCCATGAAATCCGGGCTTTGCAATCATGTAAGCGCGTAACAAATTGTGCAATTTGTCATACTTGCGGAAGAAACCAGCAGCACCACCCCTAGCAACATACCTTTCAGCAGCAACCATTGATTCAACAATCGCTTCAGGACCCTGCAATGTAGCACCAATAGGTTTAAAGCCAGAACGGAACACAGTGTCTAACACTTCTTCACGTTTAGGAATCCTATGCAAATCATCAGCACCTTCAGGGAACTGAGACACCAACTCCAACCAATCATTAGCGCCTTCCTCGAATTGATCCAAAGCAAGGTTCAACATCTCTGCATCATTATCAATAAGAGCGCCTACAGCCAACCGAATCTCAACAAGATCATCAGGTATATCTTCCAAAGGAACATTCTCAGGCGCACCCAACCGAGCAAGAGTTTCTTTTGCTCGATCAATCTGTCCCTGTTTCTGAGCCAATGCAGTATCCAAAGCCCATTGACTCATGCCAGCATTAACATCTGTCCGTCCTTTATCGGCAACAGCATTAGCAAATTTTCTGCTAAGTTCTGCATGCACTACAGAAACTTCTTCTAAATTTTGTGTAAGTAAAGCACGTTTATTAACGAGTGCTTCCATTAAATCAATCTGATAAGCATTAGGTCCAACGCCTTGATAATTAGGACCCATGTAACTTTGTGCTTGTCCATCCCACCAGTCTAAAAACGAGGCTGCGTCTATAAATTTTGTTTGACCTTCTGCTGCTCCCATTGAACCTTTGCCAATAATAGTTTCAATGGCTGCCGCTTCATCTTCCCATAACTCACCAGCAGTTTTAAGAACATTTGATTCATCATCAGGATCAATTATCATAGGCATATCAGGGTCATCAGGGTAAGGATTATGCAACCTGCGTGCAGCATCATCACTTAAATCGGCGCTATCAAACGCAGCGTCACTAGCAATACGAGAAATGTTTCTGTGTGTAGTCATCACATCAGAACTGTGTACAGCAAGAGGATTTGTAACCATCATGTTTGCCCAAAGTTGTGGCGATGGCGAAAATCTTTTTCCTTGAAAAGGAACTGCTTCAGAAAGAGCATTAGCGCTCATTGTTATTTCTTCTTCATTAAACCAAGCAGTAGCGTTATACCCATCCGCACTTAAAGAACGGCGGTAAGTTTCATAAAAGTTTTTAAACAACCACTGTTGAGGTTTAACTGCTTTATCAGACAACTGGCTAATAGGAGTACCCGAAGGTTGCATAGTAAATAGCAACGCATCTATACCACCAGCAAAACGAGAAAGCATAAAATTGTTTTTAGCAATTTGACCAGCCCAACCATCAGGATTTATAGCACTATCTATTTGACCTAAATAAACAGAAAGCATTTCAGGTACATCACCTGTTTTAATATTTAATTCTTTCCGCAACTCAGTAGATAATTTTGCTATATTTTTTTCCCAAGGGTCTGTCAATCTGGGGCGCATAATCTGACCTTCAGTCAAACGTCTAGAAACTTGCCCCCCACCAGAAGTATCAGTCATCCAAATAGCAAAACGTAAACGTTCCTCGAAACTCATTGAGTTTAATTTCTGAACCATTTGCGCACGTTGAGGATCAATACCAAACGCACTTGTAGGAATTGCAATATCACCCATCTCTAAAGCCATACGAACAACAGCCGCAGATTTACTAATCTGTTCACGCCTTAAACTGCCAGCAGCAAAACCACCACTTAACATATCGGGAAGATCTTTAGCAGTTCGCTCCCAAACTCTTAAAACTTTTCTAAGCAACTCAGGGTCAGCGTCATGTACGCGAGCAATCTGATCCAACATCATATGACCAGCACCAGAACTTACTAAAGGATCAGCAGCAGCCAAATAACCACCCCTTCCACTTCCTTTAATAATGTCGTGCATTTCAATAGCAAATCGTTCTATATCTTCAGGCGATTCAATACTTGTCTGACGCATCATCAATTCTGCTACACGCACTTCAGTGTCAGCATGTAAACCATAAACCTTAATATTTTTAGCACCCAACGGAGTATCTAAAACAAGGTTGTAACTATAAGGAGACGTATTATCTACATACATTCCATCCAAAGTCACATTAAGAGAGGGCTTATCAGCCCACGCCAACTCAGGGCTACCATAACGCAAAGACGGAGCAAGAAAAGAACTGTTACTCTGATGCAACAACCTTGTTGCAGTACCATTCTTAATAGCCTCATCAATAGTTCTTTGAGGAACTGAACGAGCAGCCAACGTAGCACCAATCAAATCATCAGAACCCTGAGCAAAAAAAGGCTGATTAAACTTATTAGCCAAAGCCTCTAATCTAGATTCAAGAAAATCTACATAAGAAGCCTGTTCCTCTGCTGCTAATCCGGGCATGTGACGGCGAACAAAATTTTCCATACCACCCATACGGTTACGCAAATCTAACAACTCTCTTACTTGATTACCTAACGCTCTAGTAAGGTCACCATCTACAACACCGCCCTTAACTAAATCCTCGTATGCGAAACGAGCGCTTTGTAACATGCTGTCAATATCTTCTTCAGGATCTAAATAATTCCAACCAATATTTTCTTTCAAAGCGCCTTGAGCGCGGTGAAAGAAAGAACCCCCGTTATCAATACGTGTAACACCATCCAAAGCAGAAACGCCTACATTGTCAAACCCTGTGCCTAACACATCCCAGTTAGATAACAACACATCAGCCGCTAAACCGCGTGCTAAAACTTCAACAAACGGAACACCAACAGCATCAACTTGTTGCACCCTTGGGTCAGTTGGATCAGCAAGAAACTGCACACCATTACCATCCGTGTAAACCCTTGCAGTAGCAGGATCTAAACCACTCTGTTGAATTGTAGTTAAATCATCAAGCCAAGGAGACACATGATATATAGAACCATCCGATGCCCTAGAAGCATAAGACGCAGGAGCAGATAAACCTAACTCCCTGTATAAAGCATTAGACAAAACCTCACCAGTGACACGATCACGCCCGTTACCATTACGGACAAAAAAACTTTCCCCAGTTTCAGGGTCAAACGCTTCATCACCATACTGTTTAACATAATAAACTTTGTCACCCAACTGATACTTGCCACCAACATTCGTTCCTAATGGACCCTCAAGTAAAGTTCCATTAATAAGAATGTCATCAATGCTTACACCAACAGGACCAGCAGGTATCTGAGAAGTAGTAGGCACATTTTGCATAGCCTGAAGATTTTTTTTCAACTGAACAGCATCTCTGACTGTCATAATAATTGGTTCACCACCATTAGGAGGTTGAACTACTAAACGTAAAGGCTGACCCGCTGCTTCCGCAGCATCTTCTAAATCTCGGATAGTTGTAGCGTAGTAATCTATTTGAATATCAAGAGCCTCATCTATCTGCTGAATCATCTCACTCATTTCACGACCATCAAACAAAGTCGCGCGAGCAGGCAACCCACTACCAGCATGATATGTGTACAACAAATCCATAACATCAGGAGAAGTTAAAACCTCATCCAAAGACCGACCATCGGCAATACCCTGATCTAATGCTTGAAGAATCCCTGCTTTAGCAGTCGTCACATTATCAGGAGTAGGAATATCTAAAACATCAACATCAGCAAACTCTGCATAATCATCAATAACTTTAGTTGCTTCTTCCATATCTAAACGTATGCGCTTTAATGACCAGTCAAGTTTGTAAGCAGCATTACCCGTTTCCCACCCAGTAAGAACAGCATCTGCTGCACCTGTTGTTGGCACTTCAACCTTTGGTTGACGAGCCAACACATCTAATTCACGTTCAACACCAAGCCAAACACCAATACCTTTTTCATCAGACTGTTGAAGAATCCCATCCATATTCCCAAACAACAACTCAACATCAGATTCAAAACCTGCTTCACCAACAAAAATAAACCTGTCACCCTCTTGTCTTAAGAAAGAAGGCAACTCATTAGCAGCAGCAAACGCAGCCAAATCAGCATTAGGATCAGCAGGATTCAACCCACCCAACTCACGCACAAACAAATCAAAATTATCAGAAGTCTTAAACACACTAGTAATAGCACGCTCTAAAAAAAGTACCTGAGCAGTACCACTACCCAAAGTCTCATAAGCAAAACGCAAAGATGTTTCATCCATAGCCAAAGACTTACTCTTATCAACAAGCCTTAAACGTTCTTCTTCCAACTTAACAATGTTTGCCGCATCAGGATTATCTTCAATGTCTTTGGTCAACCTTGCTATCTGCTCATCAACTTCGGCTCTTTCAGCCTGAACAGCCACATAACTTTCTTCTTGACGAGTAATCTCATCCGCATAACGCCGTTGAATAGCATCCGCTTCCAACACTTCACGTTCAGCCTGATCTACAACAGCCTGCAACTCCTCAATGTTCTTATCAACAACAGCCTGATCGCCTACACCTGCTGATTTACGGTTCATAGCCTCCATCAAATTAGATGTAGCATTCATCCACGCAGCCTGAGCATCTCTAAAACGGCGACCTGCTTGCACAGCACGAGAACTAGGGAGTTTAACAAACTCAGCCATCCTGTCTATAAGAATACCCTCAGAAAACAACAGGCTTTCCGTGTAAACCTCACCAGCACGTTTAGAAATCTGATTAACATAACCACGCATAGCAGTCTCAATGTCATCAACAAACAAAGAATAATCCCCACCATTACGTTCAATAATGTCAGTGATCTGCTTCTCAATAGAACCCCAAGTACGCCCATCAGGATCACCAGCGATTTTAGATCCGGGTTTATTTAACTTCTCACCCCAAAAATTGTCAGCAATATCACCTTCTTCTTTAAGAAGTTTCCGTGCCTCATCAGGAGTAATCTTCTCACTCTTAACACGAGCAGCGACAACAGCCTCAAACTCATCAGGATCAACATACTTACGTCTAAGTTCAGGACCTTGAGGTTTCCATTTACCACGAGACTTATGTATGCGCCTACTGTATTTACCTGACTTAGCCCACGCTTCCTGAATCGCTTCTTGCGCCTCGTCAGTTAATTGGCGAGGCACATAATTATCTATAAAAGACAACCAATCTGCCCCACCACCAGCCCTGTTAGCCTCCACTCTTAACAACTCAAAAGTATCTCTACCTTTCTGCAAAAGAGCATCATCTATACCAGCAGCAGCATTAACATCACCAGCCAAAGCATGATACATCTGGCTAACATCTACACCTGCTTCGTCAACATCATTCAAAAAATCGTTAGCGATACGGCTCAACTGAACTTTAGTACTACGACCTTTTGAATTACCTCGCGCGACAGCATGTATAACACGTTTACCTTGCTGAATAAAAACAGAATCAGAAGATTCACGAATAGCAGTTTTCAACTCAGGCAACCGACCAGCAAAACGACCCTTAGTAACCATACGAGTCAACCCGCCACGCTGACCTATAATACCGTTACGTAAACCTTGCGGGATGCCTGTAACTAACTTGCCTAAAATAGGAGTTTCAGAAGTCATAATACGCATACCGACAGGAGCCTGAACTCCTTTACGAGTAACCTTATTAATAGCCCTTTCAATAGGATCAGCAACTCTTAAAGCCCTACCCACTGGACCCGTAAACGGAACCTTCATACCAAAAGACAATTTCATTTTGGCAGCATCATCAGCAGTTAAAAAAGCACCTTTAAAACCTTGTTCTGCTTGACGAAAACCTTGACGTAAAGGATCAGTAAAAGCATCATCACCAAATCTTGCAGCACGATCCAAACCACTATCAGCCCATTTAGAAGCAGCAAAACGAAGATCATCACCATCAACAGATGTCGCACCTTTCTTTTGCGCACGCGCACCTATCTCATATAAACGCTCTAAATCAGCAACTTCCTGATCCGTAAACTTAACAACTAAAGACTGTGCATCTTCACCAATTTCTTCAACCGCTGTTCTGGAAGTCCACTCCCAGCCATCATCAACTTTTTTCAAAGAAGATTTACCACCCTTGGCTATATCACCAGCAATGTCATCCGCTAAAGCAGACCAATTAGCGTTATCCATTTGACGGGCGACATAACCCATACCTTCATCACCAACTGTTTTACTAAGATTAGTTAAAGCAGACTTACGAACAAGTTCTCTACCTACTTCACGCGCACCTTTTCGAGCCAACGCACTACTAAACGCTGCACCTTTACCTACAAGACCCAGATAAGACAAAGGATCTAAAGCAACGTCACCAATAAAACCTAAAGCAGCAGCACCAAATTTTTGCCAACCACTATCACGATCCTGCATGACATCATAGTCATGCAACAAACGACCAAAAGTATAATTGTCATTAAACTGTTTTTTAAAATCACCCCAACTGGCATCCTGCCCAGTAAAAACATCAATAGTTTCTTTTAACGCAGAACTAGTAAAAGCCAAAGGCTTTTGAATAACATTAAGAAAGCCGCCTACAGGTCCCTTAGTTAAAGCATTTACATACCAAGGAGTGTTTGCTTTAATGTACCGTTCATTAGCCCACGCAACATTGTGACGAGAAGGAGCAATAGTCGTAGACAAAGGCGCTCCTGCGCTTTTGCCAAGAATTGATTCTAAACGACCACGATCAGTAACTTCACCTACACCAGATATATTACGTTTTTCGCCAAGTATGGCGCTTAATCTGCCTCGGTCTGTGGATGTAGGAGTTTCATATGCCATAACATTTTTTAATTGCCAATACCTGTTGCGCCTTCATATTCAAGGAAATCAGCAAAAGTCTCACCTTCAAATTTAGGTTTAGTTTGTTTAACAGGTTCAGGATTTAACGGAGCATAATTAGGAACCCAATCCCATTCACCACCAAAATTCCTATCAAACCATCCACGATTATCACGAATCTTTTGACCATTTGCACCTATGTAATAATAACGTATCCCATCATGATAACTTTCTATATAAATAGGACGACCATTTACCCATGAGTCAGGAGTTATAGCAACACCTGCTGCATTTTGTTCATACATTTGAATAGGTGCTTGTTTACCTGTTTTTGGTTCCATCAAATTATCTCTTGAACCGTAACCGCCTTTTTCAAAAGTAATTCCTTGACCAGTTTGTTTTACTGCATCAGTTTCTTTACTGCCCATACCGCCCGTTTTAGGATCAGTAGTAACTTTTGGACCTGCATCAGTAGCCATACGAGCAAAATCTTTTCTTTCTGCTGCAAGTTCAGCATCAATACCTGCTGCCTCTGTTCCAAAATTAGGTTGATTATAAGGAGCGGCGGCTTCTTCACGGGCAGTTGTTAACTGCCCCATTTCACTAGCATAAGCCTTAATAAGAGCAATATCTTCTGTACTCATTTGCTTGCCTTGACCTAAAGCATCTGTTTCTGCAAGACCAGCAAAAAATCCTTCTTGGTCATTTTCGTTCATACCTGCTGCTTCTTGAGCCAAACGAATTAAAGGAGCCTGATTCTCACCATAACGGCGAACCATGCTTTCATAAGTACCTTCATCACCAAACTGACCATACAAAGCACGATCAGCAATATATTGATCGCGTACAGCCTTACGTTCAGAAGCACTCATCTGATCCCAAAGGATCTTACCCATTTCAGGATTACCACCACCAAGACCATAAAACTCTGCTGCTGCTAAAGAACCAGCAGCCTCAGCCTCAGCAGCCGCATTGTCTGCCAACCTTGTTGCTTCTTCTTCAGTTTTAGCAGCCGCTATTTCAGCATCATATGCTTCTTTACGGAACTTGTAATCACGAGCATCTTCAAATCTACGTGTTCTTTCAAACGTATCTCGTTGGTCACGATCCAACTCTGCTTCACTTACACGCAAAGCACGATCCAAAGCAGACTCACTTACACGCAAAGCACGATCCAAAGCAGACTCACCTTCACGGAACTCACGATCCAATGCAGCCTGACCGGCCTGATAATCTTGCCCTTGTAAGCGTATTCCTTCATCAACCAAGAATTGTTCACGGCGCATTTCATCACCAAGCAGAGCATTAATCATATCCTCATCACGAGCCTGATTAAATTGTTCCTGACGTAACTGTTCTGCCAACAAACGTTCAGATTCCTCAGCATTCAAACCTTGCAATACTTGGAACGCCTCGTCACCCAAAGCCAAACGAGACTCAGCAGCCAACTGTGCAGGCGCAGCCTGTCTTTCAGCCGCAGCCATATTCGCTATCTGAGCAAGACGCGACATAGCATCCTGCGAAGAAGCGGCTTGCGAACTAGCAAGACCAGAAGCCAAAGCAGCAGCCTGCTCAAACTCGTCTGTAACCTGTGGACCCAAAGCCTGCCTCGCGGCAGCAATACGATCCTCTGAACCAGTAGTTAAACCAGTAGCACGACCAGCAATAGCATCAATCAAAGCCTGTTGTTGTGCCGTACGATCTGTTTCCAAAGCGCCAATATCACCAGTTAAAGTTCTAGCAATCTCACCAATTTGCTCATTTCGTCTAGCCTCAGCATTACTTAAACTTGTGCGTCTACCAGAAATTAAATCAATAATATTCTGAGACAAATCTGTTGCTTGACGTTCACCAAACAAATCACGAATAGTTTCTTCCATATCAGCAGGACGATAATATTCATCGCCTACACCACCACCTGTAACTGCACCTACACCAGCAGGAATACAAACACCATTTGCCCAAGTCCCACCAGTAAGCGCACACGCTATTGCTGGATCAAAAGTAGGAGGAGGATCATCACCTCCACCAACAGGAACCTCGATTTCAGGGTCAACAACTGTCTCTGCCGCAGCAGCAGCATTCTGAGCATCAATACGTCTTTGAACTTCTTCCCAATCAACATCACCCAAACCTAAAGTTTTAGGAACCGGCACGCCAGCAGCATCACCATAACGCTCAGGCACAACCTGACCCGCAGGAACCTGCGCAAACCGATCACCATACTGCTTCTTCAACTCACGCAACTGAACAGCAGCCGCACGAGGATCAGCAGTTCTACCCGTCATAGCCAACTCTTTACCAGCAGTCATAGCACTACCAGCAGGACGCATCATAGAACCACGTTGAGCAGTTCTGTAATTAAACGGAACATTAGAACCAGCAGGCAACTGGCTAGTAGGAGAATCATATTTGTTTTGCAAAAACCTTAAAGTTTCTGCTTGACCAACATCACTTCCTTTAAACCCTGCCGCTCTAGGATCAGCACTTATTTGAGCCGCCGCATTTTTAGCAGCATACTCAGCAGCAGTTTTAGCCAAAGCATCATCAATTAACTTTTGAGTTCCTGCACCAAAAACCATTACAACAACCCCTGCAACGTCTGCGAAATAGCAAACCTTCTCATAGCATTAGCAATCTGATCGTCAACCAAACCGCCATACAAATTCTCATCCAAAATAGCACGCTGCTTATCTAATTGGCGTCTCGCCTGCTCCGCAGAAGACTCAACACCAGTCAAAGCCAACTCCGCTTCACCCGCTGCTATTTCTCTACCCCTGCGAAATAAGCCAGAATCCAACATCCCACGCCTATTAAACTGACCCGGCAATGTACGAGCAGCATTCTTAATCTGCTGATTAGTTCTAAAAGTATTCATCGCTTGGTCACGACCCAAACGTTCAGAGGCACGCTGAATATCATCCATGCCGTAACCGTACTCTTGTGTACGGCGACCCATCGAACCTTTACGTTCGGTGTACCCCGAATAAGCCATTAGTTAAATACTTGCCCTGATAGTAAAAGAGTTGCTGTTTCAACATTAACATTAACAGTCACATCCCCGCTTGCACCCCCGCCGCTGATCGCAACACCCGCAGTCACACCTGTGATATCGCCTGTTGTAGGAGCAGTCCACGACAACCCAGATGCTGTTGACGAGTCCGCAGTTAACACATGTGTATTTGTTCCCACTGACAATTTCGTTGCAGCATCCGCACCCGTTCCGACAATCAGATCCCCCTTGGCATCCGTGTCCACAGTCAGAGTCACAGCACCCTCGCTGCCGCCCCCCGCAAGACCCGACCCCGCAACAACATCGCTGATATCGCCCGTCTGACCCTGAGTTAACCTCTGATCTATTCTCTGTATACTCATGTCGTTCCTTATTGTCCAAAGTAAGTAATGTGAATAGTGCTGCTTGAAGAACCAACGCGAATAAATTTCACATCCGCTAAGTCATCTTGGTACAAATCTAAAACACTGTAAGGATTTAGATAATGCCCCACAGAAGCAGTTGGTGTACCCCAACGCACCCTTATAGGTTCCGCCCCATTAGTAATCATGCACGCTACTGAACCTGCTGGAACTGTTAAAGCCACAGCACTATCGGCAACTGTAAGCGACTGATCTCCTACAAGATTTCCGTATGCTGAAGCCGCTTGAATTATTCCTGCCATTTAATTTCGCCTTCCGAAAATATTCATATTTGCCACCATTTCTATTTCTTCTATACTTTGGGACAACTTACGAAGTTCGTATTCAATACTTACTGCGTTTTGTCCCAAAAACTTGTGAGAAGGTCTATATAAAGTAGAAGTTGTCACTAATCCTCCAACTCATCTATACGCTCATGCACCATCGTAAACTCTGTAGGAATCCACGCGAGTCCAGCAACAATTTCTTTCATATCATTAACTTCTCTTATTACTTGATTCATGTCAGATGCCATTGCCTCTACCACAAGAGAAGGGGCGAATCTGTCCAAATCATCAAGACGAGCAGCGCGTACATCACTAATAGAATCCGCATTTTCTTCGACACCATTTTGAATCTCATCCAGTTTCGCTAAAACACTGGAATCAGTACCAGTATTCTGTTCAATAACAGCAACCTTCGCTTCCAAATCAGAGATTTGGTTAGCGACTGATGCGGCTTTCCAAACGACCACACCTGAGATGGAGGCTACAGACATGATGAGTCCAAGCGTTAGTCTTGATACTCCTATTCGTTTTATGTCTGTTACGTCATCCATTTAGTTATTCGGCTGCCTTTGCTGCTGCTGTAGGAGGATCATCAGGCCAAACAACTTCGGACACCTTGCTAAAACTAGCAGGTAAGTCACGTAGTTCTTGTCTGTATGTCGCCCATTCCTCAGCGGTATGATCGCCTAATGTTGCGTCTGCTATTTGAGTCCAGTCACAATCACGCAACAATGCGTTACGATGCACTCTGGTAAAAGTGAAATCCAGAT
>TARA_B100000686_G_scaffold201812_1_pt1 | contig 36790 bp, 40 predicted proteins | sample TARA_B100000686 | Tara Oceans TARA_B100000686 (sample SAMEA2622733) | marine metagenome | biome: marine biome (ENVO:00000447); feature: marine epipelagic mixed layer (ENVO:xxxxxxxxx); material: "saline water (ENVO:00002010), including plankton (ENVO:xxxxxxxx)" | depth 150 m | reverse complement strand
TATCAGGTTCTTCTGGATCAACTACAGGTAACGCTGCTACAGCAACTGCATTAGCAACTGCTAGAACAATCGCTGGACAAAGTTTTGATGGTAGTGCTAATATAACAATTGCAAGTACAGATTTATCTGATACGGCTTCTATTGCATTATTAACATCTTCACAAACTTTAACTAATAAAACATTAACATCACCTGTTTTAAATACAGGCGTTTCTGGTACTGCTGTTGCTGATGAAGACGATATGTCTTCCGATTCGGCAACGAAATTAGCAACACAACAAAGTATTAAAGCATATGTTGACAATCAAACTTTATCACTTATTGATGAAGATAATATGGCAACAGATAGTGCTACTCGTCCACCATCTCAACAATCAGTTAAGGCATATGTAGATAGTAATGTTTCAAGTGTATCGGCTTCAAGTTCAACTACGTTTACTAACAAGTCAATAGATTCAGACAACAACACAATTACAAATATAGTTAACGCTGATATTAAATCATCAGCGGCTATCGCAATGAGTAAGTTAGAAGATTTAACTGGCTCACGTGCTCTTGTTTCTGATGGTAGTGGTGATGTTTCTGTAAGTGATATTACATCTACAGAATTAGGATATTTGAATGATCTTACAGGAAATATACAGACACAATTAGACGCAAAACAGGCAACTATAAGTTCGTCTGCTAGATTAAACGCAAATTTGATACACGATGGTACGATATCAAATACAGAATTTGGTTATTTAAATGGGGTTTCTAGTAATGTTCAGACTCAATTGGATAACAAATCAACAAAAGGTTTTGCAATTGCTATGGCAATCGCATTATAAATATATAAATAGATAAAGAGATAGATATATGGCACAAAATTTTAGAAGATATATAGCAAGAAACGTTGGTACGTCAGCAGTAACATTGCATACTGCAAATAGTTATGATACTGTTATAGGTATTGCTTTAGCGAATACAACGTCAAGTGAAATCAAAGTAGATGTTTATATAAATGATGGTTCAAATGACTATTATCTTATAAAAAGCGCACCGATTCAATCAGGTGGCACTTTACAAATTATAGACGGAGGAGCAAAATACGTTATTCAAAGTGCTGACGTATTAAAAGTAGTATCTAATACTGCTAGTTCTTGTGATGTTTGGGTAAGTGCTGTGGATGCAATATCAGACTAGGGAATAAATGGCTTACATAGGAAATAACGTTGCTCAAACTGCTGTAGATACAACAGATCAAAGATTTGATGAGATGAAAGCAATCTCAATTGACAGTTCTGCTGTACAGACAATATACCTAGGCGGTGATGAAACAGGCGTAGCTGCTTCTCCAGAAGACGCTTTCGGGGTTTCTTTAAATAATATCGTTGCAGACTGTAATCACAAAACATATAGAAGAATTGATATGGGAACTGTTTCAGTTCAATTAGGAGTAGTTGACTTTGGTTATGTTGCTAACTCTAATTAATATTATGGAAATTGAAAATCAAACAAATTAAGTAAAAAAAAGGAGTTCAAATAACTAATTATTATAAATAATACAAGTTAGTTTGTTACAAAAGGGAGAGAACAACAATGCCAACAATTTTACAATTAAGAAGAGGTACTACTGCTGAAAATGCTGCCTATACAGGCTCAGTTGGTGAAATAACGGTAGATACTACACTAGATAAAGTTATCTTACACGATGGTTCTACTGCAGGTGGTGCCGCTACTGTTGGTAACTTACAAGGAAATATTCAATTAGGTAAGACGGCTGCAGGTGAAATAGATACATCTACAGGAAATCTTACAATAGACTCAGCTGGTGGAACAGTTACAATTGACGACAATTTAACTGTATCAGGAAATTTAACAGTTTCAGGAACAACTACAACTGTTGACTCAACAACAATTAGTATTCAAAATGCTTTTGTTTTTGAAGGTGCAACAGATGACGCTTACGAAACAACTTTAACAACGGTTGATCCAACAGCAGATAGAACACTATCTTTACCAAACGCAACTGATACGTTGGTTGGTAAAGCAACTACAGATACACTTACAAACAAAACATTAACAAGTGCCGTATTAAATACTGCCGTTTCAGGTAGTGCTATATTAGATGAAGATAATATGGCTTCAAATAGTGCTACACAAATTGCAACTCAACAATCTATTAAAGCATATGTTGACGCTCAGTTAACAGCACAAGACATGGACGTTACGTCTGACTCTGGAACAATTGATGTTGATTTAGATTCAGAAACATTAACGATTGCAGGTGGAACAGGAATTGATACATCTGCTACAGGAACAACTGTAACTGTTGCTATTGGCGGCTCAGTTGCTACGTTAACAGATTCTCAAACATTAACAAACAAAACATTAACTTCACCAGTATTTAATACAGGTGTTAGTGGTACTGCTGTTAAAGATGAAGACAATATGGCGTCTGACTCTGCAACACATTTAGCAACACAACAATCCATTAAAGCGTATGTTGACTCACAAGTTACTGCTCAGGATTTAGATTTAACTACAGACTCTGGAACAATTGATATTGATTTAGACTCTGAAACGTTAACAATCGCTGGTGGTACTGGATTAACTTCAAGTGCGACAGGAACTACAGCAACACTTGCTATTGATTCAACTGTTACAACTTTAACAGGAACACAAACTTTAACTAACAAGACTTTAACAAGTCCTGTTATGACAACACCACAAATCAATGACACATCAGCAGATCATCAATATGTATTTGCTGTAAGTGAATTGGCGGCTGACAGAACAGTAACTCTTCCATTGTTAACTGGCAACGATCAAGTCACTATGGATGCTCACGCAACTACATTAACTAACAAAACAATTGATTTAGCAGATAATACTTTGACAGGTTCACTTGCTGAGTTTAATACTGCTCTACAATCTGAAAGTTTTGCTGGATTGGCTGCAACTCAAACATTAACAAACAAAACAATATCAGGTAGTGCAAACACATTATCAAACATTGGTAACTCATCATTATCAAATAGTTCAGTAACAGTTTCAGACGGTTCTAATACTACAGCAATTGCTTTAGGTGGAACAATGACTTTCTCTGGAACTAATAATGAAATTGAAGTTGCTGAAAGTTCAGGAACAGTAACTATCGGATTACCTAACAACGTAACAATCTCTGGAAACTTAACTGTTTCTGGTGATACTACAACAGTTAATACTGCTACATTGGCAGTAGAAGATCCATTAATTGCTCTTGCAACAGGAAACAATTCGGCTGACGCTGTTGATATTGGTATGTATGGATTGTACGACACATCTGGTTCACAAGACCTTTACGGTGGTTTGTTTAGAGATGCTGGCGATGGTAAGTGGAAACTATTTAAAGATAATCAGGCTGCACCTACAACAACTGTAAACACAAGTGGTACAGGATATGCTGTTGCGACATTAGTTGCAAACATTGAAGCAACAACTGCTACTTTGGGTGGGGTTGATATCTTATCTACAACTAATACTAAAACGATAACTAACAAAACTATTAACGCTTCTAACAACACAATTTCAAACATTGTTTCATCTATGTTTGCTACTGCTGTTCAGTTAGATATTGTAGATTCTGGCGGAACAACTGTTAAATCTATATTCGGTTGTAGTTCGTAATATTTAATTAATCACTTAATTATCTATTTTTACATAACGCATTTATGCGTAAACTGGGAATGAGCCTTCTCAACAGTTGGAAAATCTTATAAATAGTAACAAAAGGAACTATTAAATGGCTAATCCAAATACCAGAGAAACATTAAAACAGTATGCTTTAAGAACATTAGGCAAACCTGTTATTGAAATTAACGTTGATGACGATCAGTTAGAAGATAGATTAGATGAGGCGTTGCAATATTTTGCTCAATATCACTATGATGGTGTTGAAAGAACATACCTTAAATACAAAGTCACACAAGCAGATGTAGATAGAATGAAATCTCCTGATGGAGATAGTTCATCTTCAATTACTAAAAATTCAGTAACTACTGCATGGACTGAACAGAATAATTTTATAGTAGTTCCAGAAGCTGTATTAGCAGTAACTAGAATATTCCCTCTATCAAATAGAGGTAATCAAAATTTATTTGATATCAGATATCAATTAAGATTAAATGATCTATATGACTTTTCATCAACATCAATTATTCATTATGATATGGTGTTAAGACATTTAGATTTTTTAGATCACATATTAGTAGGTGAAAAACCTGTAAGATTTAATCAATACAATAATAAACTTTACGTAGATATGGATTGGAAAACAGACATATCTGTAGGAGAGTTTCTTGTTATTGAATGTTTTAGAAAATTAGACCCAACTGTTATGACCGATGTATATAATGATATCTATTTAAAAAGATATACAACAGCATTGTTCAAAAGACAATGGGGTGCCAACTTATCAAAATTTAACGGTGTAGCTATGTTAGGTGGTGTTACACTTAATGGTCAACAAATATTCCAAGAAGCACAAAACGATATAGAAAAATTAGAAACTGAAATAAGAGGCACATACGAAACGCCTGTAACTTATATGATAGGATAATGCTATGCCAGTTAATCACTATTTTCAAGGCGGCAACGGAATCGGCAACACAGCAGAAAAAAGATTACACGAAGATTTAATCATAGAAGGCCTAAAGATATACGGCCACGATTGCTTTTATTTACCAAGAACATTAGTCAATAAAGATTTAGTTTTAGGAGAGGACACTCTTTCTAAATTTGACGCTTCATATATGTTAGAAATGTATGTTGAAACTACTGAAGGCTTTGCAGGTGAACAAGAATTAGTATCTAAATTTGGTTTAGAAATTAGAGAAGATACAACGTTTATGATTTCTAAAAGACGTTGGCAAAATCAAGTTGATAACAAGGCAACTTTAATACAATCAGGTAGACCAAACGAAGGTGATTTAATTTATATACCTTTGATGAATAGTTTTTTTGAGATACAGTTTGTTGAAGACCAAGAGCCATTCTTCCAATTAGGAAATTTACCAGTTTATAAATTAAGAACAACTAGATTCGAATATAGTTCGGAGAAATTTGATGTTGGTAGAAAAGAAATGGATGATGTTGAAGATAAACTATCATTAGATATATTAAAAGAACAATTAGTATTAGAAGATGATGGTGGTATGTTATTAGAAAATTCTGATACCGTAACAGGAGTTTATGACTATATAATACTAGAAACAGACGATTATAATCTGGCGACACAAACAAGAGATTATGCTGATAACACTACATACGAATCAGACGCTGGGTTTGGTACAGAAAGTACAGCAGATGATATACTTGACTTTACTGAAAGAAACCCATTTGGAGAGGTTGACGAATAATGTTTGGAAAAAGATTTTACCACGAGTCATTAAGAAAAGTTGTTGTAGCATTTGGTACAATATTCAACAACATTATTATTCATAGAACAAATAGTAGTGGTGATGTTGTACAGAAAATAAAAGTACCTTTAGCATATTCGCCTAAAGAAAAGTTTTTAGTAAGATTAGAACAACAACCTAATTTAGAACAAAGAGAAACTGCTATATCATTACCTCGTATGGGTTTTGAAATATCAGGTATCTCTTATGATTCATCTCGTAAATTACAAAGAGTAGGTAAGTTTAAAAATGTAAATACTTCAGACGCAGCTAAACAATACTATCAGTATAATCCTGTGCCTTATAATATATCATTTAATTTATATTCATTTACAGCAACTGCTGAAGATGGATTAATAATCGTAGAACAAATTTTACCTTACTTTCAACCAGACTATACAGTTACCATAAATGCAATTCCTGAAATGGGAATTAAAAGAGATGTACCGATTACTTTAAATTCTGTAGATTATGCAGATAGTTATGATGGTTCATTTACAAATAGAAGAGCAGTTAATTACAGTTTAAGTTTTACTGCTAAAACATATTTGTATGGACCTATATATTCTAGTAAAGTAATTAAAGAAACACAAACTGACTTATACACCGATACGACTGGAAATCCTACAAGAGAAGAAAGAATTGTTGTGGTGCCTGATCCAACAACAGCTGACGCTGATGATGATTTTGGTTTTACTACAACTATAACTGTTCACAAAGATTCCAAAAATTATAACCCAAGTACTGATAGTGATGGATAATTATTATGACAATAGACGACAAAATAAATGAGGCTCTAGGTATCACGCCAGAAAAGCCTGCTACAAAAGCTGTAGTTAAAAAAGAGTTTACTCCACCAGTTCCTAGATTAGAAGATAAGAACAAAGAAGATGTGGATAACGATTACAAATATAGTAGAGAAAATTATTACAATCTTATAGAACGAGGCCAAGACGCAATACAAGGTATATTAGATATTGCAGGTGAGAGTCAACACCCACGTGCCTATGAAGTTGCAGGTAACTTAATTAAACAAGTCGCTGATACAGTTGATAAATTACAAGACTTGCAAGGTAAACTTAAAACATTAAAAGATGTACCTAATAAAACTACTGCTAATATTAAACAAGCACTCTTTGTAGGTTCTTCAGCAGAATTACATAAAATGCTTAAGAATAAAAACAAAGAAGTAAAAGAGGATAAAACTTTTAAAGATGGTTTTAATCCAGATGAAGTAAAATATGACTGAAGCATATCTAGGAAATCCTAATCTATTTAAAGCAAATACAAAAATAGAATACACCGAAGAGCAAGTTTTAGAGATTGCAAAGTGTATGGAAAATCCTATCTATTTTATATCAAAGTATATAAAAATTGTTAACATTGACCAAGGGTTAGTGCCATTTGACTTGTATAAGTTTCAGGAAAAGATGGTTGAAACTTTCCATAATAATAGATTTTCAATTGCAAAATTACCTAGACAGTCAGGTAAATCAACAACAATCATCGCTTATCTATTACATCAAGTTATATTCAATGATAATATAAACGTTGCAATATTGGCCAACAAAAGTTCAACTGCTAGAGATTTATTAGGCAGACTTCAACTCGCATATGAAAATTTACCACCTTGGTTACAACAAGGTATTTTAAATTGGAACAAAGGTTCACTTGAATTAGAAAATGGTTCAAAGATACTCGCAGCCGCAACATCTTCAAGTGCGATTCGAGGTGGTTCATTTAACATAATATTCCTTGATGAGTTTGCTTTCATACCTAATAATATATCCGAGCAGTTTTTTAGTTCAGTTTATCCTACAATTTCTTCTGGTAAATCTTCTAAAGTAATGATAGTATCTACACCACATGGAATGAATATGTACTACAAACTTTGGAATGACGCAATACATGGAAGAAATGATTATAAACCTATAGAAGTACATTGGTCTGAAGTTCCAGGTAGAGATGAAAAATGGAAAGAAGAAACAATAAGAAATACTTCCGAGGCACAATTTACTACCGAGTTTGAATGTGAGTTTGTAGGTTCAGTTGATACGCTTATTAATCCATCAAAGTTAAGAATGTTATCACACAATACACCTATTATTTCAAATGCTGGTATAGATGTGTATGAGAAACCACAAACAGGTAAAGACTATGTTATAACAGTTGACGTAGCACGTGGTACTATAAGAGATTATTCAGCCTTCGCTGTATTTGATGTTTCAAAAATGCCTTATCGTATGGTTGCAAAATTTAGAGATAATGAAATTAAACCTATTTTGTTTCCTCATACAATAGAAAGAGTAGCAAAGAATTATAACAACGCTTATATTTGTGTTGAAGTAAATGATATAGGTCATCAAGTGGCAGACGCTTTACAATTTGAATTAGAATATACAAACTTATTAATGTGTATGATGAAAGGTAGAGCAGGACAAATATTAGGTGGGGGATTTTCTAAAAGAGGAACACAATTAGGTGTTCGTATGACAAAACAAGTAAAACGAATAGGTTGCTCAAACTTAAAAAGTTTAGTTGAGGGCGACAAGATGTTAATACCAGACTTTAATACTATACAAGAGTTATCAACATTTGTAAGACGTGGTAGTGGTTGGCAAGCTGAAGAGGGTTCCAATGATGATTTAGTTATGTGTTGTGTAATATTCGCATGGATAACAAATCAAAGATATTTTAAAGAGATGACAGACCAAGATATACGTGCCAAGATGTATGAAGAACAACAAAACGCAATAGAACAAGACATGGCACCATTTGGATTTCTGGACGATGGTCTACAAGATGATAGTTTTCAGGATGACGCAGGGGAAAGATGGACACCTGTGACTGTAAGAAAAGGAGAAATGTTGTAATGAAACTATTAATTGCGATATTGTTTCTTTTTACGGCTGTAGCTGTTATTACAGATACCACTGGTAAAGAAGATAAAATTTATAAATATAAACGAGATTAAATGATACTTATTAGCTAATAAGAGGAGAACAAACATATGGCATTTCAAGTTTCACCAGGTGTTCTCGTACAAGAGAAAGACTTAACAAACGTAATTCCAGCAGTAGCAACTACGATCGGTGCTGTTGCAGGTCAATTTAATAGAGGTCCAATGGATGAAGTAGTATCTATTGCGTCTGAAAAAGAATTGGTAGAAACGTTTGGAAAACCTGACTCTACAAACTTTGAATATTGGTTTAGTGCTGCTAGTTTTTTACAGTACTCATCAAGTTTAAGGGTGGTGCGAGCTGCAAACACTTCAAGTGTAAACGCTGTCGTTTCTGGGACAGCTATCAGAATAAAAAATACAGATCATTACTCTAACGGTGACGGTACAACAGGACCTTTTAACAATGGTTCTGCTAACGTTGGCGAGTGGGCTGCAAGAACAGCAGGCGCTTGGGGTAATAACTTAAAGGTTTCTTTGTGTCCGAGTGCAACGGCATATGAAGAAGCAGGAAAAACAACAACAAATGACGCTTCAACAGCAGTCGGAGATACAACTATCGTACTAACTTCAGGAACTGATTTTTCTGTAGGTGATATTGTAAACTTCGCAGAATCTGGTGGACACGAATATAGAGTTACAGCTGTTAACACAAACACTTTAACTTTCGTAAGACACCCTTCAGGCACAGGCGGACTACACACTGCTGTAGCAAATGGTTCAGCTGTTAGAAGAAGATGGCAATACTACGATCTAGTAGATAAAGCACCAGCAACTTCAACATACGCTTCTAATAGAAGTGGTGTAAATGACGAAATGCACATAGTAGTTGTTGATGAAGACGGTGGTATCACAGGTACTGCTGGTGAAGTATTAGAAGTTTATGATTCAGTATCAAAAGCTTCTGACGCTAAAACACCACAAGGTGATACAAACTACTACGCAGACGTACTTTACAACCAATCAGAATATATCTATTGGATGGATCACATTGCGACAGGATCAAATTGGGGCTCGGCAGCTGCAGGAATTACATTTACTGCTTTGACAGCACCTTTTGCTAGATCACTTGCAAGTGGGGCAGACGGTTCCGCAGTATCAACTGCTGAATTAAAATCTGCTTACGAAAAATACAATGACGCTGATACTGTAGATGTTAACTTAATCATCGCTGGTAAAGGTAACGCTACACATATTGATAACTTAATTACAATCGCTGAAAACAGAAAAGACGCAATAGTATTTGCTTCTCCTGAAAGAGCAGACGTAGTTAACGTAACTAATAGTACTACTCAAACAACTAACGTAAAAGGGTTTTTTGATGGTATTAGATCATCATCATACATAGTATTTGATAGTGGATACAAATATACATACGACAAATACAATGATGTATTTAGATATGTTCCATTGAATGGAGACATTGCTGGATTGGCTGCAAGAACAGACTTAATCGCAGACTCATGGTTCTCACCTGCTGGTTTCAACAGAGGAGTAATTAGAGGTGCAGTTAAACTTGCTTACAACCCAGTTAAATCACAAAGAGATGAATTGTACAGAGCTAGAATCAACCCAGTTGTAACATTACCAGGACAAGGTACTTTATTGTTTGGTGATAAAACTGGATTATCTACGCCGAGTGCATTTGATAGAATAAACGTAAGAAGATTGTTTATTACTTTGGAGAAGGCAATATCAACTGCTTCTAAATTTCAACTATTTGAATTTAATGACGAGTTTACAAGAGCTCAATTTAGAAACATAGTTGAACCATTTTTAAGAGATGTACAAGGTAGAAGAGGAGTTACAGACTTTTTAGTTACTTGTGACGCTTCTAACAATACTGCTGATGTCATTGATAGAAATGAGTTTAGAGCAGATATATTTGTTAAACCAAATAGATCAATCAACTTTATACAACTACAATTCGTTGCAACAAGATCAGGCGTTGCATTTGAAGAAGTGGTAGGAGGATAAACCAATGCCAAATATTAACGATTTTAAAGCTAAGTTAAGAGGCGGTGGAGCTCGTGCCAATCAGTTTAGAGTAACAATGCCTTTCCCAGGATTTGCTGCTGTAGGTGGGGAGACTGAAACAATGTCTTTCTTATGTACATCATCATCTTTACCTGGTATGACAGTTGCGGAAGTAGCTATTCCATTTAGAGGTAGGGAGTTATACGTTGCAGGAGATAGAACTTTTGCTACGTGGACAACTACTATATTAAATGATACTGACTTCTTAATACGAAACGCATACGAAAGATGGTTGAACGGTATCAACAATATGTCAGATAACGAAGGATTAGTTAATCCAGTAGATTATCAAGTTGACTCATTTGTTGACCAATTAGACCGTAACGGTAACGTGATTAAATCATATACATTTAGAGGAATGTTTCCAACAACTCTGGATGATATTGCATTATCATATGGTGACAATAATACTTTAGAAAGTTTTACTGCTACTCATAGATATCAATACTTTGAAACAAATACTACTACTTAATACCATTATAAGTATTAGTAATAGGAGAAACTAAATTATGGCTGAACTGTTTGGGTTTAAAATAGAGCGACTGAAAGGTCCAACCTCTGATCCAAGACAAAACATAGTCCCACCTCAAGCGGAAGACGGAACACAAACCGTCCCCGCTGGTGGGTTCTTTGCGTCTTATGGAGGTTTTGATGTTACTGCTCGTAATGAATTAGATTTAATTAGAAGATATAGAGAAGTAGCACTCCATCCCGAGTGTGATCTTGCTATTGAAGATATAATTTCAGAAGCAATTGTATCAAACGAAAATCAACAATCTGTACAATTAGATTTAACAAAAATTGAATATAGCGAATCAATCAAAAAGAAAATAAGAGAATCATTTGTTGAGGTATTAAAATTATTAAATTTTGATATCAAAGGACACGATATCTTTAGAAGATGGTACGTAGATGGAAGATTATTCTATCATAAAATCATTGACAAAGATAGTCCTAGATTAGGTATTACAGAATTAAGATATATTGATCCAAGAAAGATTAAAAAAATAAGAGAAGTTAGAAAGCAAAGAACTGATGGAATGCCCAGTTCCTTTGCATTTGAAAATAAATTCCAAGAGTATTATATTTTCAACGAAAGAGGAATACATCCAACTGCTACATCAAACGCAGGTGGGTTAAGAATAGCAACAGACGCTATTGCTTATTGTCCTTCTGGATTAGTAGATCAAACACACAATCAAGTCTTATCTTATTTACATAAAGCAATTAAACCAGTTAATCAATTAAGAATGATTGAAGACGCTGTTGTTATTTACAGAATTGCTAGAGCACCTGAAAGACGAATATTCTATATTGATGTAGGTAATTTACCTAAAATCAAAGCTGAACAATATTTAAGAGATGTTATGGCTAGATATAGAAACAAACTTGTATATGACGCAAGTACAGGTGAGATAAGAGATGACAGAAATTATATGAGTATGTTAGAAGACTTTTGGTTACCTCGTAGAGAAGGTGGGAGAGGTACTGAAATTACTACATTGCCAGGTGGTCAAAACTTGGGTGAGATTGCAGATATAGAATATTTCCAAAAGAAACTATATCGTTCATTGAACATACCAATAAGTAGATTAGAAGGTGGTCAAGGATTTAATCTTGGTCGTGCAGCTGAAATTAGTAGAGATGAAGTTAAGTTTACTAAATTCATAGGCAGATTGAGAAAGAAATTCTGTATGTTATTCCACGATATGTTAAAAACACAATTAATTTTAAAAGGTGTTATTGCTCCAGAAGAATGGACAAGTATGCAAGGTGATATAACATATAACTTCTTACAAGATGGATATTTTGCAGAATTAAAACATAGTGAAATGTTAAGAGAAAGAGTACAACTGGCACAACAATTAGAAATGTATGTTGGTAAGTATTTCTCTAACCAATATGTTAGAACAAAAATATTCAAACAAAACGAAACTGAAATTGCAGAAATTGATAAAGAAATAAAAGAAGAAGGCGGGTCTGAACAGGCTGCAATGGATACTGGTATCGCAAGTTTAGAACCAGAAACGAAAAAACCTAATGGGAAAGCACCGCCAGCAGTAAGTGCTAAACAAAAAGCAGACCAAAAAGACTTTAAGGATGCCGAAACAAAAGCTCGGGCTTCTTATAAATCAGGAGATAAATAATATATATGAGTAAAGAAAATTTAGACAAATTTGTAAATAACTTGGAAAAAGGCGACAATAAACAAGCAGGAGAAGACATTAAGAATGCTCTTGCTGATAAAGTTTCTAGTGCCTTGGATGATGCTAAAGTTGATGTGGCTAAATCTGTATTCACAGGACAGCAAGGTGTAGAATCACCTGAAGCTAATCCTTTTACAGGTAACGATCAGGCTGCAGAAACACCAGCACCAGAGGTACCAAGTGATGAAGTGGCTCAGTAATTTTATAAAAGAACAGATTACTGAAGCTAACGACTACAAACGTACTAGGCAATATAATAAGTTATCGCCTAGAATGAAACGTGCAGTAGATATGGTTTTTAAAGCCGCTGATAGGGACGCAGATGTAATTGCTAATTTTGAAAAAAATGTTAATGCAGCTGCAAAGAAATTTGGCGTACAAAAACAAGACTTAATGAAATATTTTGATAAAGAAACATTAACAATTTTAAGGAGATAGAAATGGCAGTAACACAAAGAGTTCTAACAGATAATGCTTATGGAACTAAAGTTTTAGTAAACTTTGATGACCATGGCTCGGCTGTAACTATTGACGCTTCAGCATTAGCAAACAAAGAAAATTCTGGCGATAGATTAGATATTAAAAAAGTATCTTGGTCTTTAGATACTGAAGTTGCAATAACATTTACAGGTTCAGGAACTACAGAAGCGATTGATCTTGCAGGCGGAACAACAGGAAGTTTTGACGCACACGTTATTACAAATGCGGCAACTCAACCAGGAGACGCTACAGACGCTGATATAGTTTTAACACCAGGTAGTAATACAGACGGTTTTGTTTATTTAGAATTAATTAAATCAGTCGGTTTTGGTAACTAATAATGGCTGATACAGTATCTACACAGGTATTAACAGATACAACAGGTGTCAAATATGCGGTTAAATTAACCAATTATTCAGATGGCACAGGTGAAACTTTAGTAAAAAAGATTGACGCTTCGGCGGCAACTTTTATGACTGAAGATGGTGAACGTAAAATATCTAAAATTTTTTGGTCAGTAAACGCATCCAATTCAAAGTCTGCCGTTGAATTAATATGGGATGGCGATACAAATGCTACCGCAGTTTTGTTGGCTGGTCAAGGCTTTTGGGACTTACGTGCCGATGGTAATGAAATAACAAACAACGCAACAACACCTACAGGTGATGTTTTACTATCTACTAAAAACTTTGCTAATGGAGATAATTATACGATTTTAGTGGTTTTTAGATAGTTATTTGTATAAATAATAAAGAGAAATTAGAGATAGATACAAATGAAATTAATTACCGAAGAAATAACACAAGCAGAATACATTGTAGAAGAAGCTAATGGAAAGAAAAACTATTCCATTAAAGGCGTCTTTATGCAATCAGACGTGAAGAATAGAAATGGAAGAATCTATCCTAAAGAGATACTTCAAAAAGAAGTTCATAGATATAATAGAGAGTTCATAGAAAAAAATAGAGCATTTGGCGAACTAGGACACCCAGACGGACCAACCGTTAACCTAGAAAGAGTTTCGCATATGATAAAAGCTCTACATCCCGAAGGCAATAATTTTATAGGTGAAGCACGAGTTTTAGATACCCCATATGGAAAAATAGTGAAAAGTTTAATAGATGAGGGCGCAAGACTTGGAGTTTCTAGTAGAGGAATGGGCACCCTTATTCAAACAGGTGGTGCTAACGTAGTCAAAGACGATTTTTACCTTGCAACCGCGGCTGATATAGTCGCTGACCCATCGGCTCCCGATGCTTTTGTAGAAGGCATAATGGAAGGCAAAGAGTGGGTTTGGAATAATGGCGTTTTGAAAGAGCAAGAAGTAAACGAATTAAAGTTACAAGCAGACAGTAAAGAGAGAATGGCAAGAGCAGAAAAGAATGCTCAAGTATTCGAATCTTTTCTTAAAAAGCTGTAATTTTATAAATAGTAATTGACACTTTCCGTAAGGAGAGGTGGATTATTGCAATAACAACAACAAATAACTATTGAGGAGATAGAACAATGGCTGATAATACTGTGGCAGATTTGCCAAAGAAAAACGCAGTCCCAGCTGAAGCGCCTAAATCATTGGCTGCAACTGTACAACAAGTACTAACAAAAGCAGTTACGCATCCAAGTGATCCAAAATCGGATTTCGCACAAGGGGTCAAACATATTACTGGTGACCCACACCAAAGAAGTGCAGGCACAGCGGACACGTCAAACATTACATCTCTAAAGCGAGAAAATACGACAGCAGATTCAAATGCTAAAGATGAGAAAGGTGCTGAATCTTTGAAAGCAAGTGCTGACAAAGTTAAGGACAAAGAACATCCAATCGTAAAAGAAGCGGAAGAGAAAAAAGAAGATGAAAAAGAAAAAGAAGCGGTAAAAGAAGGCGAAATGCCAGCTGCTTTGAAAAAAGCGATTGACGCTAAAAAAGACAAAGAAGACGCAAAAGAGTCTGACGAAAAAGAAGACAAAAAAGACGTTAAAGAATCTGAAGAAAAATCTAAAGAAGAAAAAGAAAAAGAGATTTCTAAAGTGACTGAAAGCGAAGACAAAGAAGACAAGAAAGAAGACGAGAAAAAAGACGAAGTTAAGGAAGAAGACGAGAAGAAAGATGAGAAGAAAGACGAAGTTAAAAAAGAAGAAGACAAGTCTGCTTCTGATAAAGTTAAAAACCTTGATATGAAAGAAGACGTTAAAGCTTTAACTGATGGCGAAGACCTATCAGAGGAATTCAAAGCTAAAGCGGCTACAATTTTCGAGTCTGCTGTTAAAGCAAAACTTGTTGAAGAAATTGAGAAATTGGAAGGCGAATACGAATCTAAAGTTGCAGAAAAAGTTGAAGAAACTAAATCTGAAATCGTAGAAAAAGTTGACGCTTATCTAAATTATGTCGTTGAGGAGTGGATGAAAGAAAACGAATTAGCGATAGAAAAAGGTTTAAGAGCTGAGATTACTGAAGATTTTATCGGTGGTCTTAAATCTTTATTTGAATCTCACTACATCAACGTTCCACAAGAAAAGTATGATGTAATAGAGAGTCAAGCTGCTGAAATAGAGAAGTTAAAAGAAGAAGTTAACCAATCTATTGAAAAAACAGTTGAGTTAAACAAACAGGTTGGCGAATTTACTAGAGATGGAATTATTAAAGAAGTATCTAGTGACCTTGCTGAAACTGAAACTGAAAAACTTAAAGGTTTAGCAGAAGGAATTGAATATAAGGACGCAGATAGTTTTAGAAAAAGTATAGAAACTTTAAAAGATTCTTACTTCCCTAAAAAAGAAGCGAGTGATAAACAATCTAATGAAGTAGCTGAAAGTGCTGGTACAGATATGAATATGTCTGAATCAATGGCTGCATACACGGCTGCAATTAGTAAAACAAAGAAAAACCCATACTTGAAATAGTAAGGGTTAGTTAATTAACTAAAAAGAAGGAGAGATAGAAAATGTTTTTATCTGAATCAATACAACAAAAGTGGCAGCCCGTTTTGGATCATCCTGAACTTCCAGAAGTCAAGGATAGTTACAAAAGAGCCGTTACTTCAATGGTATTAGAGAACCAAGAAAAAGCTTTGAAAGAAGATGCTCAGTTTTTAAACGAAGCAGCTCCTACAAACGCAACAGGTTCTTCAATACAAAATTGGAACCCTATTTTAATTAGCTTAGTTAGAAGAAGTATGCCTAACCTTATCGCTTACGATATCGCTGGTGTACAACCAATGTCAGGTCCAACTGGTCTGATATTCGCTATGAGAAGCAGATATACTTCTCAAAGTGGTGGTGAAGCTCTTTTTGACGAAGCTGATACAGATTTTTCTGGTCGTAACAAGGCTGGATCATCTGTTGCAGGTGCTTCCGCAGTTGCACAAACTGGAGAAAACCCAGCTGTGCTTAACGACTCAATAGGTACTTCTACTGGTTACACAACTGGTACTGGTATGACTACAGCTTACGCAGAAGCTCTTGGAGATGCTGCTGCTAACAGTTTTGCTGAAATGGCATTCTCAATAGAGAAATCTACTGTGACTGCAAAAAGCAGAGCTCTAAAAGCCGAGTACACTATGGAGTTAGCACAAGACCTTAAAGCAATTCACGGCTTAGACGCTGAAACTGAATTGTCTAACATATTATCTGCTGAAATCTTAGCTGAGATCAATAGAGAAGTAGTTAGAACAGTTTACAGAACTGCTGAAGTTGGTGCTGCTGATAACGATAACTCACACGCTGCTATTAACACTACGACGGCTGGAATTTTTGACCTTGATACTGACTCAAATGGTAGATGGTCGGTTGAGAGATTCAAAGGACTTATGTTCCAACTGGAAAGAGATGCTAATACTATCGCACAAAGAACGAGAAGAGGAAAAGGTAATATGATTATCTGTTCTTCAGACGTTGCTAGTGCTTTACAAATGGCTGGTGTTTTAGATTACACTCCTGCGTTAAACAACAACCTTAACATTGACGATACTGGTAATACTTTTGCTGGTGTTTTAAATGGTAAATTTAAAGTTTACATTGACCCATATGCTGCTAACTTAGCTTCAAATGCGTCACCTACTAAACAATACTATGTTGTTGGTTACAAAGGAACATCGCCATATGACGCAGGATTATTTTACTGCCCATATGTACCTCTACAAATGGTTAGAGCGGTAGGCCAAGACAACTTCCAACCAAAAATTGGATTTAAAACTAGATACGGCATGGTGGCAAACCCATTTGCTGGCGCTAGTGCGTCTTCAGCTATTACTGCTGACGGTGTTGGTGCAATCAACGCTAACAGATACTACAGACGTGTTCAAGTTAAGAACATAATGTAATATTTGTTGAGAAACAAATCGCAGAAAAGGGCGCTTCGGCGCCCTTTTTTTTGGTCTAATAAGTCTTATAAATAGTACTATGACAACTATAAACTCTAATACAAGACAACCAACTAAACTAGATTACGCAAGTCCTACACAGTTTAAGTTTACTATAATTAAATTACCTAAAGTAGAATACTTTTGTACGGCTGCAAACATACCTAGTATTACATTGGGATCAGCAAATCAAAGTACACCTTTTAGAGATATACCTATCCCTGGTGATAAGTTAGATTATGATACATTAAATATATCTTTTTTAGTAGATGAGAATTTAGAAAACTATAGAGAGATCCATGGGTGGATGACTGGTCTTGGTTTTCCTAAAGACCATTCACAGTTTAGAAATTTACAACAAGCTGGTTCTGATAGATACCCTACTACAACTAGTGAAACCTATAACAAAGAATTAGGTCAAGTAGTTAAACAAACTTCAGACGATGGTGGTCTATATTCAGACGCTACGTTGTTTGTATTAACAAGTAAAAACAATTCTAATATAGAAATAAGATTTAGAGATATCTATCCTATATCATTATCAGGTTTAGATTATAATCAACAAGCAACTGATATTAATTATCTAACTGCTAATGTTACATTTCAGTATAAGATATATGAGTTTGCAAACGTAAGTGGAAGCGGAACTATAGAAACAACTAGTTAAATATATTATAAATTATATTATGACAGTCAGAAAAAAATCAAAAAAAAGCAATCAGGTAACCGAATTTATTTCTAAAGGAGGACCAGGAGACAAATACCTTGGAGAAGGAAAGGTAGATATGAGCTCGTGGTTCAAAAAAGAAAATGTTGATATTTTAGAAGACCAAATTAGAAGTGGAGAGTTGCCTTTCTTTTGTTCTGCTCCATTTCAGATGGTATATACTACAACTAGAGGAGAATATGCTCCTTGTTCCTGGGTACAAGAAGGCTTTAATCCTAATATAAAAGATGTAAGTGTTTTAAGATACTTTAAAGATAATGCTAATTTGAATGCTCTCCGTAAAGAGATGACTACTCCTGGGAGCCCTTTAACGTTAGCAAAAAAATGGTGTAAAAACTGTATGCACCAAGAAGAAAAGTATGGTAGATCAAGGAGACAAGCCTCATTAAAAATACAAACAAACGATAAAGGTCTTTGGCCTGGTATAAGAAGAGCAGTAGAAGAATGGAAGAAAACAGGACAAGGGTTTTTAGGAGACAGAATATTAGAGATACAAATTAAAGCATTTGGAAACAAATGTAACCTAGATTGTTATATGTGTGTACCATATGATTCTACTACTAGATTAAAATCTATACATTCTAAACAATTAAAAGGTGAAAAAATATTTTCAGATTATGCTAAAACACCTATTGCTTCTATGCCAAAACGAACTCTTACCTCTATAGTAGAACAGGTAGCTGAACTTGCACCATACATTTATAACTTAAAGTTTATTGGTGGTGAGCCTTTAGTTATGAAAAACTTTTATGAGATGTTAGACGCAATAATAAAAACAGGACACGCTAAGCATATGTTTGTAAAATATCAGACTAATATGTCTGTAGTAGAATTTGAAAGAGTTAAGATAACAGATTACATTCCTTTTTTTAATAAATTTGAATTTACAGTATCTTTGGATGGAATAGGTATTTGGGATGAATATATTAGGCGTAGAACTAACTTTAAAGAAATTGAAAAAAACATAAGAATAGTAAAAAAATATCCTAATGTGGAAGTAAATGTAAATGGAACCATATCTTTTTTAAGTGTGTTAAGATTTTATAAATTGATAGAATGGTTTAATGATAATAAACATTTATTCTTTCAGGTCAACTGGTCTAATATTAGAGGACCTATAAAATTATGTGCCAATGTATTACCTGATAAAATTAAAAAGGAACTTATTCCAAAGTACGAAGGGTTCCCAGATATACAAAATGTTCTTAAAGAAGAAAACCATGGTTTGGATTATAAGGACACTATAGAATATCTTTTAATGAACGATAAATATTATAAAGGAACTAAATGGGAAATGAATCTATTTGATGTCTTCCCTGAATTAAAACCTTATTGGAAGGAGTAAAATGGACGCTTTAGAATTATTAGATAAAAGAAGACACGTTAAAGTGTATAGTTTAAAAGACCCAGGAAAAGAGTTAATAGAAAAATTACTTTGGAAGGCTTGGAAAGTTACACCTTCTAAAAATAATTTTATGCCATATCATTGCAACGTTTTAGGACCAGAAAGAGAACAAGAAAAACATAACATCTGGATGAAAACAGTTAAGAATAAAAAATTAATTAACGAAACAAATATACCTATACACTATTCACATAAAAGTGAAAGACACGCAACTTGGAAAGAGGAAGGTTATAACGCATATTTTAAACATTTAAAATCTGCACCATACCTTTTAGTGTTTACTCAAAGACTTTGTAAACCAAATGCTTATTATCAAAAGAGTATAGATAGAGGAGATTTTTACGAACAAATGCACCAAGAGCATATGAACTCTATGTTAAGAACAACAGCAGTAGAAGTGGGTATGTGGATGGCTAATTTATCTGCCTTTGCTTTAGAAGAAGGATTATGTACTTCAACTATTGCTTGTTTCCCACACGGAGGAGAATCTCCACCAGAGAAATGGAAAGATTTACCTTGGGTTAAACATCCTGTTGTTCTATTAGGCAGTATTGGATATTCTGCTCAGCTTCGTAGAGAACATATGGGTAAGGACGAAAGAGAAGACGACAAAAAACCTGAACCAGAAACGATAATAAAATGGATTTAAATGAAACAACAAAATAAAACAATAATATTATTAGTTGATTTTGAAGGTCATCCTGTTATGGCTGATGAACATACTAACAACCTTCGTTTTTCTGTTTTAGCTGGGTTACTTAATATGCCAGACCGTGACCATTATATTATATCTAATCATTTACCAGGAATTTCTAAAGATGATCCAAGTAAACATAAGAAAATGTGTGAAATAGAAAAAATGGTTAAGGCTGAAGGCAGACACGTTTGGAGAAATATTGATCCTGATAAACCATTACAAGTTGAAGACATTGTAGAAATGGTAAAGGAAGATGGTTATCGTATTAAGACTGTTGTTATAGGTGGCACAAATACAGCAGGTTGTGTTTTAAGAACAAAAGGATATTCTGCAATGAGGTGGGCTGAAAAAGGATTTGATGTACAGATTTATCTTCCTATGTGTGCTGATTATCAATTAGCAGGGCTGAATCAAGCAGAAAGAAATTTAAAAGCATTTACTATAATGTACACAGAAATTAAAGATAAAAATTTATTTGATCGTATAGACATTGTACGTAGAATAGATCAACTAAAATTAAGACACGCCTGGTAATGACTGTAAGAGTAAGAGATAGAAGCGATCCCACAATTGAAAGACTAGGTAAAGATAGAGCACGTTTAACACGAGGTGGACCTGGTGATAAATCAACACCTGGTAATATTGATACAAGTGGATGGTGGATGGACGTTTCTGAAACAACTAGACCTAAAACAGTATCTATATTAAAAGGTGCCCCACCAGAAGATAAAACACTTATACAACAAGCAAAAGATAAAGACATTTATTTTTGTACAATACCTTTTACACAAGCATATTCTGAAATGAATGGTAGGTGGCAGGCTTGTTGTTTCGCTCACGCTCCTAAATACGGACCAACAGTTGAAGATACATCTATAAGAGATTGGATGGAAAACAGCGAGTATATGGAATCTATTAGAAAGGAAATGACAACACCAAAATCAGATTTAAAAGCTGTTAAAAAGTGGTGTCAAAGATGTATATCAGATGAAGAAAGATATGGAAGGTCCAGAAGAACAAATTGTTTAAAAATACACACTAACAATCCTGGTTTTTGGGATGATATTCAAAAAAGTGTTGATATGTATAAAGCAACTGGTAAGTGGGAGTTTAATGAAAGAATTGTAGAAGTACAATTAAAAATATTTGGATCAGAATGTAATTTAGATTGCCATATGTGTCTTCACACTAACTCATCTATAAGACAAAGGGGTGCTGAAAAAGGTGTTTGGAGTAAAGAGATATGGGAACAAGAATTAAATTGGGAAGAAAACAAAGAAGAATTTAAATTGCATGGTAAAGATCGTACAAAAGGTGTAATTGAGCAAGTCATTGAATTAGCACCATACATAAGAAGTATTAAAATTATAGGTGGCGAGCCATTAATTATGAAACAACACTATAAGATGATGGATGAAATTGTAAAAACAGGACACGCTAAACATATATTTGTTAAGTATCAAACAAATATGACCAAAACACACGCAGGTAAACATAGTATATTTGATTATGTACCTCACTTTAAAGAAGTAGCAATGGTAGGTTCTGTAGATGGTGTAGGTAAAACTATAGAGTATATGAGAAGAAGAACAGATTGGAAAGAACTTGAAGATAATATAAGAGAGTGTGGTAAGTATCCAAATATAGCTGTTGACTTTAATGGACTAATATCATTTTTAAGTGTGATGAGATTTTATGAAGTTATTAATTATGTAAAAAAGCATGATGAAGTAGGTATGATTAATTGGGCACACGTTGAGAAACCTATACATTTAAGACCGAACAATTTACCTGAACCTATAAAGAAAAAATTAATACCAAAGTACAGCGGTTATCCAGATATTGTTCACGCTTTAAAAAGACCTATGGACAAAGGAGTTAATATACAAGATATATTTGTTTATCTATTAAAACAAGATGATTATTATAGAGGAACAAAATGGGAAATGCACCTCTTTGATGTGTTTCCTGAACTTAAAGAATACTATGATCCTAATTATAGAAAATACAAGCAGATAAAATAAGACTATATACTTAAATACACAATGGAGATATTATGACATTTGACGAACTACAATTGCTGGCCGACAAGGACCTAAAATTAAATGATACTGAATTAGATTTAGAATCATTAAAGACACCACAACTACATAACAAATATTCAAAATTTCACAATCAATATATTAATCTGTTAAAGAAAGCAGAGCAGGATAGAGATGTAATGATTAGAGAAAAGTGGGAGTACTATACAGGCAAAGCAGACCCAAGTGTATACCAAGAGAAACCTTTTAACTTAAAAGTATTAAGACAAGACGTTGACAAATACTTAAAATCTGATAGTGAATTAATCAAGTTAGAACAAAAGGTAACCTATATACAAAGTGTTGTTGACTATTTGGACAAGACAATTAGGTTAATTGCGAATCGTTCCTTTCAAATAAAGAACGCAATTGAGTGGCGTAAATTTACCTCTGGCGTTATCTAAAAATGCAAAACATTATAGTTGATAAGGTCAATGACGTATATATTAGAATTGACGCTGACGCAAGTATCCGTAGAGAACTTTCCGAGTACTTCTCATTTGAGGTGCCTGGGTATAAGTTTACACCCCAATTTCGTAATAGGGTTTGGGACGGAAAAATCAGATTATATTCGTATGCGACAGGTCAATTATATGTTGGATTGTACCCCTACTTAAAAGACTGGTGTAAGAAGAAAGATGTACATATAGTCGAATCTAGTGAAATATTGACGTTTAATGACGCCATAGCCGCCGATATAGACGGCTTAATCAAGTCTTATGATATCTCTATCACGCCGAGGGACTATCAAATAAATGCTTTTAAATACGCATTGGAATATGAAAGAGGTCTGATATTATCTCCTACTGCCTCTGGAAAATCATTAATCATCTATATGTTATGTAGGCACTATCTTAATATGATAGACAACAATATTCTTATTATTGTACCCACAACTTCACTAGTAGAACAATTATACAAAGATTTTAAAGACTATGGTTTCAATGTAGAAAAAAATGTCAGTAGAAACTATCATGGATATGATATAGAAGAAGATAAACGAATCGTTATCTCAACGTGGCAATCATTATATAAAATGCCCAAAGATTTTTTTGAGAACTATGGTGCTGTTATAGGTGATGAGGCACATTTATTCAAAGCAGTATCCCTTACAAAGATAATGACAAAACTAGTAGATTGTAAATATCGTATAGGTCTTACAGGTACGTTAGATGATAGTAAAACACACAAGTTAGTATTACAAGGGTTGTTTGGTATGGTTAACAAAGTCGTATCAACTACAGAATTGATTGAGAGAAAACAACTTGCCGATTTAAAAATTATGTGTCTGAACTTAAAGTATCCAGAAGAAGAGGCCAAGAAAGTATATGGAGTTAAGTACTTTGAGGAGCTAGAATACCTCACTCAAAATAATGCTCGTAATAAATACATACGAAATCTAGCCACGGCACTTAATGGAAATACTTTATGTTTGTTCCAACTTGTTGAAAAACACGGTGAAATTTTATTTAATTTAATCAAAGAAAAAGCAGACCCTAAGCGAAAGGTGTTTTTCGTTTATGGTGGAACAGAAACAAATGATAGAGAAAAAATTAGAGCAATCACAGAAAAGTCTGACAACGCAATTATTATCGCTTCTTTCGGGACGTTCAGCACTGGTATCAATATTCGTAATTTACACAACATTGTTTTTAGTAGCCCTAGTAAGAGCCCTATAAGAATATTGCAAAGTATAGGAAGAGGATTAAGGTTAAAAGACAATAAGTCTAATGCTACGTTATATGATATATCAGATGATTTGACTTATAAAGATAAGAAAAACTTTACTTTAACACACTTCCAAGAGCGAGTTGAGTTGTATAATAGAGAAGGATTTAACTATGAGATACATAGCGTTTCCTTGGATAAAAAAGATAAATAGTTATATGATTAACCGTATTGATGACAAGACTGTTAAGATAATCAGACTGGTTTCTGGAGAGGAAATCTGTTGTAAATTCCCTTTACATAAAAACCAACTACCTGAAAACTCTAAACTATTAAGACTACAGGAACCTATGCTAATAAAATACGTTCCTCGTATAACTGAACACGGTATATCTGACTATATTGCTTTAGTTAAATGGGTTGGATTTACAGATGATAAAACTGTAACCATTCCCGTTGATAAAATCATAACTATATGCAATGCTACACCACAATTCACAAAAAGATATAGTGATCTTTCACACTCACTAAAACACGCAAAACAACAATTACCAGGATTTATACAAAGAGAGATGTCGGAAGAGGAGTTAAATGACGCCGCTTCCAATTATGATGAATTAGATAAAGACAACATAAAAGACGTTGCTGAGATTTTGAATATGCCATCAAAGAAAATACACTAGTTTTAAATCTAGTTAGCTAGGTGTTCTCGGTAACAACCCACAAGGGTATTATAACAACGGATTGAGAATATGTCAAGCGGCCATGAAAATTAGATTTTACAAGAGATTAGATGGCACAAGATGGTTGGGATTCTTACTGGCCATACTAGGCGCTTACGTACTTTCAGACGCAAATCCTTCAACTCAATGGGTCGGATGGGCGATTGCGAGTGTATCCTGTATGATATGGATACATATGGGTATTAAAGATAAAGACATACCTAGAACACTAATGGAATTGATGTATCTTTTACTTGCATTAAGAGCCATTTCAAACTGGTTATTTTAACCGTAAACCATTGACAAATGAACCAACTTATAGTATTATATAATAATGAATACAAAATTAAAAACAAAGAAAAAATCTGAACATTATGTAGATAACAAAAAGTTCCTACAGGCGATGATTGAGTATAAGGATAAGTGTAATAAAGCAGAAAAAAGAAACCGAAAATCTCCACCAGTTACAAACTATATTGGAGAATGTTTTTTGAAGATTGCGAATCACTTATCTTACAGGCCTAATTTTATTAATTATACTTTTAGAGATGATATGATTTCTGATGGTATAGAGAACTGTTTACAATATCTTAAAAACTTTAATCCAGACAAGTCAAATAATCCATTTGCTTATTTTACACAAATCATTTATTACGCTTTTATTAGAAGAATACAAAAGGAGAAAAAACAATCCAACATTAAGTATAAAATGATAGAACAAGCAGGTATAGATGAATTTGCTGTAATGCCTGGTGATACAAACAACGATTATAAGAATCAATTTTTAGAATTTTTAAGAAAGAACAAACCATCAACTGAAGAACAACCTAAAATGTCAGAAATAAAAGTTAAGAAAAGAAAAAAAAGAACCTATAAAAGTGTTTTAGACGTATAATGAAAATTGCATTATTGAACGATACACACTTTGGTGTCCGTAATGACAGCGAAGCGTTTAGAAATTATCAGCTTAAGTTTTATAATGAAATCTTTTTTCCATACTTAAAAGAACATAACATTAAAACTTTAGTACACCTAGGAGATGTTGTTGATAGAAGAAAGTTTATTAACTTTCAAACTGCTTCTATTTTTAGAAAGCATTTTTTTGATAGACTTTACGAAGAAGAAATTGATACACATATTATAATAGGTAACCACGATACTTATTTTAAGAATACTAATGATGTTAATGCTATAGAAAATTTATACTCAACCTTTGATAAAAGAAACGAACCGTGGACTTATACTAAATCACAAGTAGTAGAGTTTGATGGAACACCTATTCTATTTGTACCTTGGATTTGTGATGACAATAGAGAACACTCCATGCAAATGTTAGATTCAGCACAGGCAGAAATAGTAATGGGACATTTAGAGATTAAAGGTATTGAAATGCAAAACGGAGTTATTAATGAGTATGGTAATGAGAAGGCAGATTTTAGTAGATTTGAAAGAGTAATATCAGGCCACTTTCATAAACATACAGATGATGGTCAAATATATTATTGTGGTGCTCAATATGAAATGACTTGGTCAGACTATAAAGACCCTAAAGCGTTTCATATATTTGATACAGAAACAAGAGAAATAACAAAAGTAAGTAACCCTAATACAATTCATAAAAAGATAATATATGATGACAAAAAGAACAACTATGATATATTTGATATACAACCTTATAATAATCACTTCATCAAATTAATAGTGTTAAATAAGACAAATGACCTGGTATTTGACAAATTTGTAGAAAGATTGTATAATGATATAACGGTACACGATTTAAATATTGTAGAGGATTATTCTGATATTAAAGCTAGTGTACGTGAGGACATATTAGAAATGGGTGAAGATACAGTTACATTCCTAAATAATTATATTGATCAATTGGAAACAGATGTGAATAAAACAAAGTTAAAAGAATATTTGAAATCAATTTACATAGAAGCAAGTGATACTAAAGCGTGATATATTTTAAAAAATTAAGATGGCGTAATTTTCTATCTACTGGTAATCAGTTTATAGAGGTTGATTTAGCCAAGTCACCATCAACATTAATTATCGGTATGAATGGTGCAGGTAAGTCAACAATGTTGGACGCATTATGTTTTGCTTTATTTAATCGTGCCTTTAGAGATATAAAAAAGGAACAATTAGTTAATACAATTAATGATACTGATTGTCAAATAGAGTTAGAATTTGAAACACATAATAAGAGATACAAAATTGTAAGAGGAATTAAACCTAATATATTTGAGATATATTCTGATGGTATGTTATTAGACCAAATGGCTTCTAATGTAGATTATCAAAATATGTTAGAACAGAATATTTTAAAATGTAATTATCGTGCTTTCTGCCAGGTGGTCATCCTTGGATCAACATCATACGAACCTTTTATGCACTTACGTGCTAGATATAGACGAGAGGTTGTAGAAGAAATATTAGACATAAGAGTTTTTAGTCATATGGATTTATTGTTAAGACAGAAACAAGGTGAGTTAAATAAATCTGTTGTTGATGTTAAACACCGATATGATTTAATGCAAGAAAAATACGAATTACAAAACGATCACTTTGAACAAATACAGAATAGAGATAATACTGATATAGAAAATAGAAAAGAACAACTAAAAGAAAACGCACAAAACAATTATGACTATAATCAAAAATTACAATTGCTTAATGAAAAGATTATATCTACAAAAGCAGAGGTGTGGGGTGGCGACCAACACAATAAAAAAGCAAATGAATTATATAAACTTGAAGCTAAGATTGAAAACAATTTAGAAAGACATAAAAGTAGTTTAGACTTTTTTGAAAATAATGATAATTGTCCTACTTGTACACAACCTATTGATACAACATTTAAAGAGAACAAAGTAGCAGATGAGAAAAGAAAGATATGGGAACTAGAATCTGGATTAAAAAATTTAAGTAAAGAGGCAGAAAAAACAGAAGCGAAGATACAAGAAATGAATAAGATTGCTGAAAAGATATCTGAATTGAATATATCTGTTGCAAAAATAAACACTTCAATTTCAGAAATCAATAGACATTCCAATAGATTAGATTCAGAAATATCAAAACTAGAAAATGATAAAGAAAATACAAATAAAGTTGCTGAAGAATTAAAGGCTTTAAAAGAACAATTAGTACAAGTGAATTTAGAAAAAGAGAAGGCAGTAGAAGAAAAGAAATATATTGATATTGCTAGAGAGATACTTAATGATACAGGTGTTAAAGCAAACATCATTAAAAAGTATCTACCCATAATGAATAACTTAATTAATAAGTATTTACAATCTATGGACTTCTTTGTTAACTTTAATTTAGATGAGGAGTTTAACGAAACAATTAAGAGTCGTCATAGAGATACATTTAATTATAATAGTTTTAGTGAAGGTGAAAAATTAAGAATAGACCTTGCATTATTATTTACATGGCGTACTATTGCTAAAATGAAAAACAGTACTAATACAAACCTATTAATACTAGATGAAATATTTGATAGTAGTTTAGATGGTCAAGGTACCGAAGACTTTTTTAAAATACTTAAAACACTATCAAAAGAAAACACATTTATTATATCACATAAAGGCGATATACTATTTGATAAGTTTACAAATATAATTAAATTTGAGAAATACAAAAACTTTACAAGGTTGGCACAATGATATATGAACTATTACCACCATCAGATATAAGAGTTTTATCAAGCATAGCACCCTTTGATATTGAAACTTTTAAGAAACAAGAAAAAGAATCACTAAAAGAATTTATAGATAGTATGTTTGAAACAATGGTTAAATATGGAGGTATAGGTCTATCAGCAAATCAAGTAGGTAAACCTTATCGTATGTTTGTTATGGGTGGACATCCTGAAATACATAAAGGTAAAAAATGGGTGTGTTTTAATCCAGAGATAATAGAAGAAAGTAAACAGACAACAAGATTAAAAGAAGGTTGTTTAACTTTTCCTTTTCTATTTTTGGACATAGAAAGACCTAGTGCTGTTAAAGTAAAATACCTTGATGAAGATTTGAAAGAACAGGAAGAAGATATGATTGGTATAGTAAGTAGATGTTATCAACACGAACTAGACCATATGAATGGATTAGTTTTTACTGAAAAGGTAAGTAAGTTTAAACTAGATTTCGCTATGAAGAAACGAAATAAGGAAATAAAAAGGGTACAAGAATTATGGAAACAAAGAACAGAATCCTCAAAGAAATAGATTTACCTGAATATAAACAAAGTTTAGATAACACTATTAAATTTTTAGATAGTCTAACTTATTCAGCAGTTAAAACAAAATACAACGCAAAAGGCGATTGGGATGCTATATCAATAAAAGGATATAGTGATGACATAAACAATATTTTAAAACCTGGTGTATTAAAATCAGATGTAGAACCAGCAGAATTAAGATGGACAAGTCTATACGAAGAGCCTGACCTATTGCCTTTAAAAGAAATACTATCTCATATCCCAGCAGAGTTTGAAAGAGTTAGAGTTATGAGATTAAAAGCAGGGACAACTATTAAGAAACATACAGACAAGGTTGATAAAGAAATAAAGAATGGTACTATTGTGAGATTACACGTACCATTAAGAACAAATAATAATGTACATTTTTATCTATGGGAAGGTAAAGAACAACAACACTATCATTTAGAAGTTGGAAAATATTACTTTGTAGATGTATCTAAACCACACGCTGTACACAATAAGGCAGACTTTGATAGACTACATTTAGTAGTAGATTGTTATAATAATCCTAGATTAAAAAATTTATTGAAACAAGGAGATGAATGATCTTTGCAAAACAAAGTGATTTTGAAAAAGTAAAACAGATATTCTATAGTCATAAGAAATGGTTTCCACACGTAAGAACTGACTATATGAAAAGAATGATTGCTAGAAAACAACTCATTTTGGAAGATGGAGTATTGATAACCTTTCATCACGCAAAAAGAAAACAAACTATAGGTGATGTTCACGTTAGAAAAGGCGATACTGTATTACACCAGATTGCAAGTGATTCGCCAGGATCAGGTATGGCACAATCAATATTAAACAATTTCTTTGATTATTGTCCTAGAGATGTGTTTTTATCAGTAAGAGCTGACAACTTGACGGCAAACAGATTTTATGTTAAAATGGATATGAATTTAATCGGTAAGACTACTTGGGCAAAAGGTACTCTACCAGGGAATGTATATGTCAAACGCAAAAGAAGTAATAAAGAATTGGAAACAGAATAAAGGATTTCCATACTATCCTGAAGATAGAAAATGGAGAGATGATGAGTTTAATAAACTACTATCATTTAATAGAGATACTTTATTAGATACACAAAATAAAATCATAGGTCAATCAACACACGGATTAACACTTGCGTGGTCTTATATGCACCATGCTTGGAGTATTAAATGTGGTAAGATGAAAACCCCTATGGACATATGGGAAGACGAAGAACATTTAGAAAAAGGTATTAACAAGATACTTACAGGAACTTTCTTCACAAAAAGAGAAGCACACAAAATTACAGATTCAGATATGAGAGCTATGTTAAGAAGATATAGTGGTACTCAAATGGTATCTAATTTTAGACCTACAGCAGCCGCAACCTTATATGATATATTTGTGGATAAAGATAGTCCACTAGAAGGTACTGAAGCAGGTACAGTTTGGGATCCTAGTATGGGATATGGTGGTCGTTTAATGGGTGCAATTGCAGCTGGGGTAAATTACATAGGCACAGACCCTTGTGTTCCTACATATGCAGGTTTAGAAAAGATTAGAGACCAATATGGTCATACTCATAAAAAATATACATTGTTAAAACAAGGTAGTGAAACGTTTGTACCTGATATGAATAGTTTAGATTTTGTATTTACAAGTCCACCTTATTTAGGACACGAACAATATGGTGATGAACCTGAACAATCATATAACAAGTTTAAACAACAAGATGAATGGCGTAATGGTTTCTTATTACGTACAATACAAAACGCATACACAGGTTTGAAGCCAGGTAAATATGCAGGTTTCAATGTTGCAAATGTAAAATCATATAAGACCTTTGAAGAAGATACCTACGATTGTATGGTTGAGGCAGGGTTTGAAGATATACAAATATGGTGGTTATCACTATCAACTCAACAAGGTACGAAGATACAATCCACACTAGAAGGCACAGAAACAGAAAAGAAACAATCTCAAAACTATGTAGGGCGATTCGCAAGACCCGACATTCCAGGCAGAAAATACGAACCAATATTCATTGGAATTAAGAAATAAATCAAATGTTCTCGTATTGTTCTCAATAGCGCAATCTGACACACCCTAAAAACCCTTGTTTCCTGCGAAGGAATAATCCATTTTTTGCTTGTTTTTTAGACCTAGATAGTATAGCATAAGTGTATATTATGAAAAATGACACTATGAAAAATAAGTCGCAACTTGCAAAACTACTTGCTACTGAAAATATTGAAGTACAAGAGAACCAAGTACAGACTGCTTCCTTTGATGTCAAAAATAGAATTTTAACAGTTCCTATATTTAAAGAGGAACATAAATCAAAACACGTTTACGATATGTTAGTTGGGCACGAAGTTGCTCACGCTTTACATACACCTTCAGATTCTTGGGAAGATATGGGAAATAGATCCAAAGAATTTAGATCATTTGTAAACGTTATTGAAGACGCAAGAATTGATAAACTTATACAGAAAAAATATCCTGGTTTAGTAAATGACTATTTAAAAGGTTTTGCTAAAATGTACAAAGATAATTTCTTTGGTACTAAAGGAAGAGATTTAAAGAATTTTGCATTGATTGATAAAATCAACCTATACTATAAATCTTCAAAAAGATTAAATTTCAATTTCAGTAAAAAAGAGAATTACTTTGTTGACGCTGTTAACGATTGTAAATCCTTTGATGATGTTTTAAAACTTGCTGAAGATATATTAGGACATTGTAAAGAAGAAATTAAAAAACAACCAAAGATTGCTAAAATATATACACCTATACCTGATCCTTCTGCCGAGAAAAAAGACGGTGAAAGTACTGAAACAGAATCAGATAGTGGTAGTAATGATGATAGTAAAGATAGTAAAGATAAATTAGAAGAATGGTTAGATAAAAAAGACCAAGAAGAAAATCCTACTCCTAAATCAGATGATAAAAAAGAAGATAAAAAATCAGATGATAAACAAAGTCAAGTAGGTAATACAGGTGCTGGGGGAGAACCTTCTCCAGTTTTAAGATCAATAACTAATGAGAATTATGATACTGCTATCCAAGGACTTACAGATGATAAGTGTAGGGAGAGATCGTATTGTGAATTACCAAAAGTTAATCTTAAAAAATTAATTATTGACTACAAAGAATTTATTAGAGATATCGCTGTTTATGATTCTCAAAATCACAATTCAGATTATGATAGAGATAATATTAATAATGCAAAAATTAAAACACAAGAATTTATAAAAGAGTCTTCTAATGTTGTAAACTATCTTGTTAAAGAATTTGAGATGAAAAAAAATGCCAAGTTATATGCTCGTGCTTCACAGGATAAAACAGGTATTATTGACCCATTAAAATTACATAGTTATAAATTTGCTGAAGATATATTTAAAAAGATTACTACTGTACCAAATCAAAAAAATCACGGTATGATTTTATTACTTGATTGGTCGGGATCAATGCAAAAACATTTACTACCGACAGTAGAACAATTATTAAACTTAACTTTATTCTGTAAAAAGATTAATATACCTTTTTCAGTTTATGCGTTTATGAATAACCATAGAACAACAGGTAAAGATGATTATACAGATTCAGGTTTTTCAGTAACCCCTAAATCAATAAGACCAGACGCTGCTACAAAATTAGTAAAATTGTTTAGTCATAAACAATCTAAAGTTGACTATATGAGAGTTGCTCAAATAGTACATAGGGCTGCAATGTATTTTGGAGATTATTATAACTGGAGAAATCCAGATAGGGATAGAGTACCTAGTATACCAGACAAATATTATCTATCATCAACACCTCTTAATGAGTCGTTGGTTGCAATGGATCATATTATTAAGAAATTTAAAAATGACTATAAAACAGATAAACTTGCTTTAGTAACTTTAACTGATGGCGCTTCAAATAGTATGGGAAGATATGATAGTGGAGAGATATGGTTAAAACTTAATAACAAGTATGTACTTGCTGATAGTTATTGGAATGATAAGAATGATTTTACAAGTGTTATGTTAAGATACCTTAAAAAGAAATACGATTTACAAACTATCGGTTTTTATCTAGTATCAAAATATAGAGAATTAAGATACCAAATTAGAGTGCCTTATAATAAAGAAATATTGGCAAGAAAAATGTTTAGTAAGGATAAGTTTATCCCTGACTACAGTACTGCTTATGATGTTTACTTTTATGTCAATTCAGGCACTAGAGTATCAAATAAAGTAATGGACGATTCGCAAGATTTGACTAATAAAAGAACACTTAAAAAGATGTTTATGTCAGGAATGAAAAAAAGAATCAATTCCAGAGTATTATTACAGAATTTTATTAAGAGGATTGCATAAAAATGAGGGAATATAACGCTTTTTTATGCTTGACTTTTAATACAAATAATGATAGCATAAAGTATAACTTAAATGAAAGGACTTATATATTATGATTGAGTTATCAAAAACACAAAAATCCGTACTTAAAGTATTGAAAGATACGTATAAAAAAGATACGGTGACTAGGGCAGAAATAAATGCTCTTGTTAAAAAGAAGGTAATCAAAAATCCTTCTTGGTTGAAATCAGACAAGTTTAAAGTTGATAGAGGAGTTTATAAACTTCTTATTGATGATACTGCTGATGATTCACCTGTAGTAGATTCAGTTGATACTTCTACTACTGATACAAAGGCTGCATATATTGTTAGTTCATTAACCGACAATGTTGTACCTTCAAAGGATACTAATTTCGTAAACTTTGGAAACTTTTCAGATATCAAAAATATTATAACTTCTAAAAAGTTTTATCCTGCATTTATAACAGGACTTTCTGGAAACGGTAAAACTCTTGCTGTAACCCAGGCGTGTGCTGTTGCTAAAAGGGAAATGATTAGATGTAATATTACAATTGAGACCGATGAGGATGATTTACTAGGCGGTTATAGACTTAAAGATGGTCAAACTGTTTGGCAGAATGGTCCTGTAATTGAGGCGATGGAAAGAGGCGCTGTTCTTTTACTTGATGAGATAGACCTTGCAAGTAATAAGATTATGTGTTTACAACCTATCCTTGAAGGTTCGGGTGTCTATGTTAAAAAGATAAACAAATTTGTTAAACCTAAATTTGGCTTTAATGTGATTGCAACTGCTAACACTAAAGGTCAAGGTAGTGATGACGGTAAGTTTATCGGTACTAATGTTCTTAACGAGGCATTCCTTGAAAGATTTCCAGTAACATTTGAACAACAATATCCTTCTGCTAAAATAGAAGAAAAAATTGTTTCAAATTCACTTGCAAGTGCAGGTAAAAGAGATCAAAAATTTGCCCACAATCTAGTAACTTGGGCTGACGTTATAAGAAAAACTTATACCGACGGCGGTGTTGATGAGATAATCAGTACCAGAAGACTAGTACATATTGCTGAGGCATATGGGATATTTAAAAATAAAATGAAGGCAATCGCTGTCTGTACAAATAGATTTGATGATGATACTAAATCATCATTTGTTGACCTGTACACTAAAGTTGATAGTGGTGCTTCAGTAGACCAAATTCTTGCTGATAAGAAGAAGGCCGAAGAGGCAGAAATCTTATCAGAAAAAGAATCCGATGATAGTGAGGATGATAGTGAAGATAACTTTACTGTCTAAACCTATCCATAGTGTAAGTCCGCTTGTGGCCAGAAATGGCCACAAGTTTTCTTACAAGGAGACTATATGAAAGATGTATTAGGATATTCTTCACACGATTGGCGTAAGAATACAGACAGCGCTGTTGTAGTTGATGATAAGTCAAAAATGAAAGTTAATGAGTCTAGGGTTATTTTTATACACCCTAAAACATTAAAAGAGGAAACAGTAGATGTTTCTAGGTTGATTAGAGTTTTTGTAAACAATATAGAAACTCATAAAAGGAGTGTTAAATAGTGGGTATATACGATTACGATAGAGATCAAAAACCTAAAATGTCCCAGGAAGAAAGGGACGAATTAATGAAAAAGTTTTTAGAAAAGGGAGGCAAGGTTCAGAAATTACAACCTGGATCTGCTGCTGTATTAGGTAGTTTAGATAAGAGTAAAAAACCTGCCTTTACAAGTGATGAGATTAAGAAAGGTATTGGAGGGCACGCTCCGTTGCCTGATTACAATAATTATAAACCCAATACATACCACGACCTAGATTTAGGTCCAGATAAAATACCAGTTTATGAACCATCAAATAAGAACGGAGGTGAAAAGTAGTGAGTATTACAGTTGAAGTAAGAGGCGGTAACCTTGAAAAAGCTATGCGTGTATTAAAGAAAAAAATAATGAAGGCAGGCATTATCAAGGATATAAGAGATAAAAGATATTATAAGAAACCGTCTGAAATCAAACGTGAAAAAGCCAAAGAACGAGCTAAGATAATCAGAAAAGCACAGAAACTTAATGATGAATATCTTGGTTATAAGTGGGTTAAAGGTGAAAAAGTAAAGAAAATTTAAGGAATTCTATGCCGTCTGTGTTGAATATTATATATATTATTACTACGAGGCTGTTCATAAGACCTTGTAGGGGTATAGATGGGATCGGGTAGTTCCTTGAGAGTCAACCAGGTATATCTGGCACTCACTCTCTAAAACTACCCACATATAAGGGCTTGTAATTTTATAAATAGTTCTTATATAATATAAGAGAACGCCTTATTGGGTTCTCATAGAAAATAACTTTGCTTAACAAAAGGAGGTTAATATGACCAATCATAAAGCACTATCTATTTTCAATCAATTAAGACCAGTAACCGTAGGGTTTGACAATGTGTTTGACCATTTTGAAAGAATGTTTAATGACGATGGAAACATTTTCAACGTGGCAAATGTACCTGCGTTTCCGCATTACAATATCGTAAAACAAGGTAAGAACAAATATGATATTGAAATTGCTCTCGCTGGTTATAATAAAAAAGACATAACAGTAAACCTTGAAGAAGGTGTACTATCAATCAAATCTAAAAAAGAAGAAAAGGTTGATGATGAAACGAAGATAAAATCTGATGGCGAAATCTTACATAAAGGAATCGCTAAAAGATACTTCTCTAAATCTTTCACAATCGCTGATGATGTAAAAGTTAAAGGCGCTGAATTGAAAGATGGTCTTTTAAGAGTGTCTTTGGAAAGAATAATTCCAGAACACAAAAAAGCGAAAACAATAGATATTAAATAACAATATCATAGATAGGGCGGCTTATTGACAAGTCGCCCTTTTTAGTATATAATGAGTCTATAAAATGAATAAGGAGAAATAAATTATGAAAAAAGGTGATTATATACCAAACGTAGATTTTAAAGTAAGAGAATTAGGCGAGTGGCAGACAATCAATTCTGATACATATTTTAAAGGCCAAAGAGTAATACTATTTGCATTACCTGGAGCATTTACACCTACTTGCTCTAATCAACAATTGCCAGGATACGAAAAACTACATAACGTATTTAAAGAACACGGTATAGATAACATATATTGTATGTCAGTAAATGATTCGTTTGTTATGAATGCTTGGGCACAAAATCAAAAATTAGAAAACGTAAAAGTTATACCAGATGGTAACGGCGAGTTTGCTGATAAGGCACATATGCTTGTAGAGAAATTTGGTGCAGGATATGGTATGCGATCTTGGAGATATGCAGCTATAATCAATGATGGTGTCGTTGAAGAAATGTTTGTAGAACCTGGTAAAGGGGATAACGTTGTGGATGATCCATATACTGTTAGTTCACCAGAGAGTGTACTAAAATATTTACAATC
>TARA_B100000686_G_scaffold25064_1_pt1 | contig 36928 bp, 29 predicted proteins | sample TARA_B100000686 | Tara Oceans TARA_B100000686 (sample SAMEA2622733) | marine metagenome | biome: marine biome (ENVO:00000447); feature: marine epipelagic mixed layer (ENVO:xxxxxxxxx); material: "saline water (ENVO:00002010), including plankton (ENVO:xxxxxxxx)" | depth 150 m | reverse complement strand
GAGTCAGGTCGGGACAGAGCTTTCTTGGAGGGCCTTCGTGGAATTCCACGACACATATTCCTGGCCAAACTCGTTACTAAATTAGTAACGAGCAAGTAGTTGTGTGCTCTATATGTTGGCTGGTGGAATTCCACCAGAACAAGTGAAAACCAGGTCGTGTGGGAGAACCCTCATGCAGTGCAGCGGAGTGCGTATGAAACTTCAGACGGTGCTGCGCCATTAGTCCAACTCCTTCTTCGCCGCCACGTTCCAAGTGACCTGACAAGACTGGTGTTACCAGGATCAGTCACACTTCATTGAGCTTTGGGAAGAACAACGAATACGAACGCTATGTAATGAAGTGCCGCAGCTACCACCGTGAACGTGTGAAATATCTCGTGAAATCCAAACTTGTGTGGCCAAGGATTAGGTCTTTGGACGGCAAATATCACAGCGCCAGCCGTGTACAACATCCCTCCAAAAAGAAAAAGGAAGAATCCAACAACTCCAAGCTGCTGCCAGGCATCTTTGATCACTGCGAGCAAACACCAGCCAACGACTAAATACGGAGCGGCAACAAGCCATTGCGGAGCGTCTGAAAATCGGATTCGTATTACGGCGCCTAAAAAGGCGCCGCTCCAAACCAGGACCAGTACCAGTTTCGCGGCCCAAGGGGACAGCACAAAAGCTGCTACTGGTGTGTAAGTAGCCGCGATAGCAAGAAAAATGGTTACGTGGTCAAATTTTTGGAGTCGTTGCTGATTGACAGGTCCCCAGTTAACACGGTGATATAAAGCCGATACTCCGAATAAAGCCACTATCGACGTTGTGTAAAGACTTGTGACCAAGCGTGGCCATGTTCCTGGGGCTGAGACAATCACAATTGGGGCGAGTGTGACCGAAGCTATAAAAGCCGCCCGATGTGACACTCCCCGAAATAGAGGTTTGGTATCAGTGGTGCTCAATGGTGATCCGTGAAATTGTTAGTTGGGCGGTGACGGATTTGGTGTGGCTTGCCGTCAGATAGCAAGCCCATAGTTGTTTGAGTGGTTCAGTTTTGAAAGTTCCGAATACAGGAACCTCATCTTACGGCGTGGAATTGCGGGCGCTGGGCCTTAGCGTCTTTCAACGGATCGGTCTATGAACAAGTCGCAACATTTTCTCTATAAATGGCAGCTGCTGGCGTTGGCAAGCTGGTTGAGATGTGGACGGCGAGGAATCATTGAAGCTGTTACCGGTGCCGGAAAAACAAATGTTGCCATGCAGGCGGCGGCTGATGCTCACAGACGCGGTCTCTTTGTGTTGGTTGTGGTTCCTAGTCGTGTCCTTATGGAGCAATGGTCTGAAAGCCTTAAGAAAGCTTTGCCCCAATGTGTCATTGGACGGCTAGGAGACAGCTTTAGTGACCGGGTAGATGACTGTGATGTGTTGGTGACAACTCGACACTCCGCTAGTGCCAAGAAGCCATTACCCCCAGGAGACCTTGGGGGTCTTTTGATTGCTGATGAATGTCATGGGTTTGGGGGAGCGACTTTACGCAAGTCACTTATTCACGAATATGACGAACGCTTGGGGCTCACAGCCACACTGGAACGATCAGACGATGCCGTTGAGAAGACTCTTGTCCCTTATTTCGGTGGTGTTTGTTACAAGTACGGGTTTGGGCAGGCCATTGCCGACGGGGTGTGTGCCCAACCGAGAGTCGCGTTTGTGGCAGTACCTTTAGCCAAAGAAGAACGCGATGAATACGACTTGATGGAAGCAGATTTGGTCGCTGCTCGGCAAACACTGAGGGCGATTCCTGACATGCCTCAAGAGCCTTTCGGAGCTTTCCTGGCAGCGGTCAGCTATCTGGCAGAAAACGATGCCGGGGCCAATGGGAAAGCTGCAACCACATATCTGGATTCCTTTTCAAAACGTCGCGAGATAGTTGCCACCAGTCGTTCAAAATATGAGGTCTTATCGAACTTCGCGCCGGTAATCCTCGAGGCGTCAGGAGCCCTCATTTTTACTCAAACAGTCAAGGCCGCAAACCATGCCATTAATCGGCTAGATCCGCTGTTGGGCATTGAGATTATTACCGGAGATACCGCTCGCCTCGAACGGGAAACAATCTTGAATGACCTTCGTGATGGAAAGCTGGATGCAGTAGCAGCACCGCGGGTCCTTGATGAAGGTATTGATGTTCCCGACGCCAATCTTGGTGTTGTTGTTAATGCCAGCCGAACCCGAAGACAGATGATTCAGCGAATGGGACGCATTTTGCGGCTAAAGCAGCATGGTGTCGGAGCCCGATTTGTTGTGTTGTATGCGAGTGACACCCTAGAAGATCCGACAGCGTCTGAACGTGATGGGTTCATGGAGGAAATAGAGGACATCAGTGAGTCGGCCCGCATTTTTGGGATCGGCGAACAACGTGAACTTGTCTCATTTCTTAATTATTCCGGTCCGGATGAACCAATTGTCCCAGAGAAAATTGGTCCTATGAGTTCGATTGAGGAGATCCCGGACAATCTTGATTCTGTAGACCAGTATGCGTGGCTAAGTTTTTTGGGGTGGTCCGAAGAAACCGATGCTCACAGGGAAGCATGGGATACCCCTCCATCCCTAACACCAGACCCTCTGTACCTCGACTTCGATGTCTTAGAGCTTCCCGAAATAATGAGGCAAAAGGTTTCTCCGAAAAAGGAAGCGAGATTGTCGACTGGGGAACAGCCGGTGACAATGAGCAAGGTAGACGGAAACTTTGTGCTCCGATGCACTGGATGTGGAGCTGCTTCTGAACCAACTCCTTTTCGTTGGAAGGCGCTCGAAGCTACTGTCGAATGTAGTTGCCTTTGGTAGGTAAATTTTGAGTGGGGCACGCCAAGCTGGAGGGTTTTAGGCGTGAACCAAAATTCGGTGGAGGAAGCAGTTTCAACGCTTAGTTTTGGAGCCGTGGGTAAACGAGTCTTGCGTCTCATCTTTTTGATTGTTCTCATTACCTATGTGTGGGCAGCGTGGAGAGCGATTCTCTGATTTGAGGTGAGACCGTTACTACCTCAGATGTGGTGTCTGCTCGAAGAGGGATTAAATTCTTGCGCGAGTGGACTAAGGCAAAAAGAGAGTTTCGACATATTGTGGGTTTGTCGGGGGGTACTGAATGATTCACATAGAGGCAGATGGGCCGGTGGTAAGCCTGACCTTGGACGCGCCAGAGGTGAAAAACGCGTTTAACGCCAGGATGATCACGGATCTAGGTTCTGCAATTTCTGATGCCGCCCTAAACGAGAGTTGTTGTTGTCTCATCATTACTGGTGCAAATGGCACCTTTTGTGCAGGTCGCGACCTCAGTGAAGAAGTCGACTCTAGTTTGGAAGCGATATTGAAACGCGAGAGCAAATGGGAACAGATTTTTCAACAATTACGACAATTCCCGAAGCTTTCTGTGGCAGTGGTAGAGGGGTATGCGGTAGCAGGTGGTTTCACACTTGCCATGGGCTGCGATTTTGTCATTTCAGATAGCAACGCTGTGTTCGGAGCATTTGAAATGAGAAATGGATTTCCGGCGGCTGTAAACACTCCTTTATTGGCGAAACTTGTCGCGCCGAGAATTGCATTGGAGTGGGCACTCCTAGGCGAGGCTATTTCGGCGCGGCGACTGTATGAGATGGGTCTCATAAATCGGTTGGTCGAGGACCCAGAGGAGTTGTCTGAGGTTGCAGACACGTTCGTTTCACACTTGACGACCCTTAACCCGACAGCGGTTAGGGCAGCGAAAGAAATTCATCATGCTGCTAGAAACATGCCGCTGGCGGACGCGCTTGTTATGGGAGCTCAGCAGAATTCTCTGATATCAGCATCTGGTTGGCTTACCGAAGGTATGAAAAAATATTCGGGCAACAGGCCAGAGAAATAAACAGATTCAGCTATTCGTTTCGGTGGATTTGAGTGCCAGCTACACCTTGTACTACAGCATTCATGTCATTTAGAGCGCCGATGGCAGCAGTGCCTCCGGTTGCCTCAATAAATTGGAGAACCGAGCGGACTTTCGGTGCCATTGAACCTGCTGAGAATTCGCCATTTTGCAATCGTTCCTTCAAATCCTCAGTGCTGATATAGCGAATTAGTTCTTCATTGTCGGTTTTGTAATCAGCCTTGACGCCGTCAACATCTGTCACAATCACCAGGCGTTTGGCCGCAATCCGCTCAGCCAACAATGCCGTGCATAAATCTTTGTCCACTACAGCTTCCACTCCCCTGAGGTTGCCGTCCTCTCTGGCCATTGGGATCCCACCCCCACCGCAAGCCACCACGACGACATCTAAGTTAAGAAGTGACTCAATGACTGGAATATCAAGTATTTCGATTGGAGGAGGCGAAGGGACCAAGCGCCTTGTGCCGTCGTCGCGTGGTCGTCCTATTGGTTTAACAGGTGAATTGAAGCTTGAGTCTTGAGGATCTACTTCTACTCGGGTTATGACGCTCGCGACCTGCCGGGATACTGACCTACGTTGTAGTTCCGATTCAATTTCAGTTACTAGAGTGAACCCAATTGTGGCCTGTGTTTGAGCGACACACCAATCAAGTGGCATAGCAGGCACGAAGCTCGCCGAAAGTTCATTTTTCAGAAGCAAGTTGCCAACTTGGGGACCATTTCCGTGAGTAATTACAGGCTCATATCCATTTGAAATGAGATCCACGATGCTCTTAGCAGCAAGGGCCATGTTGGCTGTCTGTTCTTCGGCGCTGTAATCCCCGTCGCTGGGCGCAATCGCGTTCCCGCCCAGTGCAACCACAACGCGTCGATGGGATTCGTCGTTAGTGTTCACTGGCCTACACCAAGTAACTCGGCTCCCTTATAAAGGCTACTATCGATGCGATGCCGACGCTCGCAGTTACCGGAGCCCAAGGTAAGACCGGGCAAGCTGTTATAAGGGCTTGCGGTCAAACGTGGAACATTCGGGCGTTGGCACGTAATAAAGAGCAGGCGCAGCGCCTAGAAATCTTGGGGTGCGACGTCGTTGTCGGCGATATGACTGAAAACTCAACGTTACGGGAGCTGTTTGAAGGCGCGCATTCCGCTTATCACATTTGCCCTAACTTCCACGAAGGAGAGGTCGAAATTGGTGCCGCAGTGGCTTCCCAGGCGAGAGAATTGGACCACTTGGTCTACCACTCGGTTTTGCATCCGCAGACGCAGAAAATGCCACACCATTGGAGAAAACTACTAGTCGAAGAAATATTGCTGGAAGCTAAGCCTCTAGATGTCACATTTGTTAGATCCGCTCCGTATGTGCAAAATCTAAAGCCCTACATTGAATCCGCGTTGGGGAACGGGCAACTTGTATTGCCATATTCAGTTCATGCACGAACAGCAATGGTTGATCTTGTAGATGTAGGTCGAGCGGCGGCAGTTCTTCTCGGTGGAGAGTTGGAAGCAGGTTCTGGTTGGGACCTGTGTGGAGTTGGCTCGATTAGTCATCAGGAGATTGCGGATTTGTTGACGTTGTTAACAGGGAATGTGATCACAGCTCTTGAAAGGCCAGCGCCGGCGGACACTCCTAACGAAATACAGATGATGTTCGACTATATGGACCAATATGGTTTGCAAGGCTCCACCGCCCAGCTTCGTGCTTTGGTGGGAGAATTGACATCAATCGAGACGACCGTACAACGATTAATCCACGAAATTAAAGGCTCAGAGTCGTGAAGCCATCGCCGTTTAGTTATCACCCTGCTGCTTCGGTTGATGAGGCTGCACAATTTCTCTCTGAACTTGAAGACGCCAAGATACTTGCCGGGGGTCAAAGTCTTATTCCCCTAATGAACTTTCGGCTAGCGAGTCCAACGCATCTAATAGATATCTCCGGTCTCGCCGAGCTAAGCGAAATCAAAGTAAGCGAAAGCGAAGTAGAAATTGGTGCTTCCGTCACACACAGCCAAGTGTTGCAAAGTGAACAAGTTGGGTCCGCGCTGCCCCTACTTGTAGAGGCCGAGAGACTTATCGCTCACGAAGTGATTCGAAATCGTGGCACTTTATGTGGATCCCTAGCGCACGCTGATCCCGCAGGAGAGATGACAGCTGTGATCACTGTTCTCAATGGGAGAGTGAACACAGCTTCAGTATCCGGCGGTCGGACTATTGAAGCAGCGGACTTATTCGAAGGCCCGCTGCAATCATCCCTAAGAGAAGATGAGCTAATTGTCTCGGCAACTTTCCCGAAACTGGGCCCAAGGACAGTCAGTTCCTTTCGCGAAGTAGCGAGAAGGCACGGCGATTATGCCGTGGCGGGTGCTGTGAGCGTCGTCGAATACGACAATGATGACCAGGTCCATTCTGCACGAGCAGCTTTTCTTTCGGTCGGCCCCGTACCAACCTTAGTTAGTTTCGATGATTTGTTGAGAGGCAACAGAATTGAAGATGTTGGGCACAACGAGGTTTACAATTTTTTGAGTTCTCAATTGGAACCCCATGGGGATCTTCAGGCATCTGCCGATTATCGACGGCACCTATCTGCAGAGATGGGTTGGGCATCGTTGGAAGCGTGCATATGAACACCGAAGAATCTTACGAAATCAGGCTGAAAGTAAATGGCGAAACACAGCAAATCACCGCTCCGGCGCGAAGGCTTTTGTCAGATGCTCTAAGAGGTGAATTAGGTTTGACCGGAACGCATGTCGGATGTGAGCACGGTGTTTGTGGTTGTTGCACGGTACTTGTCGACGGAGCCCCAGTTCGTTCCTGCCTGACTTTCGCAATTGCTGTTCAAGATAGGGAAATTCGAACGGTCGAAGGGTTAGCTGCTGATGATGGCGAATTGCATCCTGTTCAGGAAGCTTTTAAAGAATGCCACGGTCTGCAATGTGGATTCTGTACACCGGGCTTCCTCATGACGGCGTGTGCGTTGATTGAGCAAAATGATGACCCCACTGAGGAAGAGATTACCGAGGCCATCGCAGGCAATTTATGTCGCTGCACTGGTTACCAAAACATACGTGCTGCAGTTGGGTATGCCGCTGAGATCGCTAGGTCCGACAAGACATGACGACGCAGAGCTTTGGTAAAGCGATTCGCCGAACCGAGGATGATCGGCTCATAAGAGGCCGCGGTTCGTTTACAGATGATGCGGGATCAGAAGGTCTTTCGTTAACCATGATTAGGTCCCCGTATGCCAATGCGCGAATACTTTCTATTGACGTTTCAGAAGCGTGGGAAGTCGAAGGTGTCCGGGCGGTTCTGACCTACAGCGATTTACCGGGCCGTCTGGTTGAACCACTACCTCTGTTGATCCCTCACCCATCGCTTGTAGCTCCAAGAACGCAATACATCCTGGCCAAGGAACATGTTCGATATGTCGGCGAGGCGGTTGTGGCGATCTTCGCAACAGATCGCTACGTGGGCGAAGACGCAGCGGAACGAGTGATTGTCGAATATGAGCCGCGAAAGGCGGTTGTTGGGATTGACGCGGCTCTTGGCCCAGATTTAGTTCACGACGATGTACCAGGAAATGTTGCCGCTGACCATGTTGAGCACGTCGGGAACGTGGATCAGGCATTGGACGAGGCTCCTCACGTACTTGAACTAGATCTCGACATGGAAAGGAGCATGGGCAGTTCCCTAGAGGGCAGAGCCAGTCATGCGACATGGGATCGCCACAGTCGAAAACTACGAATTCAAAATGCCACCCAGACCCCCACGAGCGTCCGCTTTGCCGTAGCAAATATTCTTGAGATTCCAGATGAGCAAGTTGAGGTGTTTGCGATTGATGTAGGTGGAGGCTTCGGCACAAAAGTGATTCATCCTTGGCCCGAAGACATCCTTACCGCATGGGGGGCGATCGAATATGAACGCCCAGTTAAGTTCACAGAAGATCGCGTTGAGCACTTCATCTCCTCATCGCATGAAAGAGCTCAGCGGCATCAGATCAAAGTTGGATTTGATGATGAGGGACGAATTCTGGGGCTAGATGTGGACTTCGTTCATGACAATGGTGCCTATACCCCTTACGGAATGATCGCTCCATTGATCACGGCCACGCAATTACCAGGACCTTATAAGTTGCCGAACTATCGAGTTCGGTTCAGAAGCGTTTATACGAATACAGTTCAGGTGACCCCTTATCGTGGGGCCGCCCGTCCTCATGCAGTGTTCTCAATGGAACGAACTATTGACCGGATCGCAGCATTTCTGGAGATCGATCGGGCGGAACTGAGGAGACGTAACTTTATACAGCCCGACGAGTTTCCTTATGACTTGGGCATGATCTTCCAAGACGGGCGTCCAGCTATCTATGACTCGGGTAATTATCCCGAACTTTTAGAGAAAGTTTTGGCAATGATTGACTGGGACGGTTTCCCTGAACGACGCTCCCAAACACCGCCGGGCCGACGTCGTGGTATCGGTGTGGCGTGTTACGTCGAAGGCACCGGACTCGGCCCTTACGAAGGAGGACATGTTCGGGTGGAGACCGGGGGAAAGGTTCAAGTGTCTACCGGGCTTGCCTCAAGTGGTCAGGGTCACCACACTGTTTTCGCTCAGATTGTCTCTGACGAATTGGGTGTCCCCTTTGAAGATGTGGAAGTCGTGACTGGAGACACTCGACGCTTTCAATATGCGGTGGGTACCTTTGCCTCGCGAGCCGCAGTGATGAGCGGCAATGCTGTTGCTGAGGCAGCACGGCTGGTGAAAGAGAAAGCGATCCAGATAGCAGCAGAAGCACTTGAAGCGAACCCTGATGACCTTGAGATTGTTGATGCTCAAGTTCAAGTCAAAGGAACACCAGCACGAGGTATACCTCTGGCGCAGGTAGCGGTGTTGGCGAACCCCCTTCGGTACTCGTTTAGCGAAGCGGCGCGAGCAGCAACCCAGTTCGCAGGGGCAGGGGACCTAGATGAGCCACCTATTAAGCCGGGGGAAGATCCTGGTCTTGAAGCAGCTGGTTGGTATTCCCCCGTTCGCGCCACGTTTGCAAGCGGAGCGCATGCCGTAGAAGTTGAAGTCGATACCGCTACATCAGAAGTAGAGATTCTCCGCTACTGCGTAGTTCATGATTGTGGGCGATTGATTAATCCATTAATTGTCGAAGGCCAAATCCATGGTGGGGTTGCGCAGGGGATAGCAGGAGCTCTCTATGAAAAGATGGCTTACGATGAAGATGGGAATCTTCAGAACGCGTCCTTTATGGACTTTCTGATGCCCTATTGCACTGAAATTCCTGAAGTGGAGATCGATCACTTGGAGACTCCGAGTCCTTTGAATCCACTGGGTATAAAAGGGGCGGGGGAGGCCGGCGTGATCCCAGTTTCTGCGGTCATTGCAGCGGCGGTTGAAGATGCTGAAGGATTTCAAATCAACCACATGCCCTTGTTCCCCTCTGAACTCCACGAAATGCGCTTGATGAATGCGGAAGTGTCCGAATAATTGAGTTCAGATTTAGGGATCTGGGTAACAGTCGGCGCCGTTCGTTGGACACTTCTCGATTCGTTGTGTGAAATCTGAAAACTTGGGCGCATCTGTACTGCCCAAATTAAGATGCCGGACGGAATACTGAACCTGCTTTGAGAGGGAGGTGCGTAGCATGCCGTTCGCTGCTCACAAGGTGCTACTCGGAGGGGTATCAGATTCGAGTGGTCTTGAAACCTTGATATTGGATGGGGAAATTAATCCCGACCATGTGATTGCCGTTGTTGGGAAAACAGAAGGCAATGGGGGGGTCAATGACTACACCAGAATTTTGGCAGACCAAGCTTTTCGCTCAACGCTTTTGAGTTCAGGCAGTCGCTCGACCGCAGAAATTGAGCAAATTCCGATGGCTTGGTCTGGAGGGACTGATGGTGTGCTCTGCCCCAACGCAGTAATTTTCACCCAAGATGGCATAACCCCCGAACCGGATGGCCCTCCCCGACTTTCAGTCGGGATTTCAATGAGTGATTCGATAAAGCCTGAGGACATAGGTAGACCAAAGATGGTCAACGTGATTGCTGATGGTGTGCGTGTCGCAATGGATCAAGCAGGTATCTCGAATCCCAGTGATGTCCATTTTGTTCAGACCAAGACTCCTCTCTTAACGATGGAATCGATAAATGATGCTGCCCGTCGCGGCAAGACAGTGTTCACCCATGAGCCTTTGGAATCGATGGCTATTTCTAATGGGACGGCGGCGCTTGGAGTCGCGGTTGCGCTCGGTGAAATAGATATGCCCGAAGCTGAGCAGATTGGACACGATCTTGACTTGTACTGCACGGTGGCATCCTGCTCATCTGGTGTTGAATTGGACTGCGGCCAAATTGTGGTGGTGGGAAACGCAGCTGGAGCGGGTGGAAGGTTTCGAGTCGGTCACTCGGTCATGAAAGACGCGATTGACTCTGAGGGTGTTTATGAAGCGATCCGTAACGCAGGTCTCCCGGTATCGGGGAACCATTTACCAAAGGATCTCCCCGGCAACATCGTCCAGATTTTTGCTAAGGCAGAAGCTGACCCTCGAGGGATGCTTCGCGGCTATCGCCAAGTAATGCTCAACGATTCCGACGTCCACCATCATCGGCAAATCAAGGCTGCTGTTGGGGGAGTTATAGCAGCTGCTGTAGAAGACCCAGCCGTCTTTGTGTCGGTTGCCGCGCTTCACCAAGGGCCTCCAGGCGGAGGCCCGGTGGCAGCGCTTGTGGAGTTATTTGATGACTGATGTAGCCGCGGCGAGTCTGGTGTTGCGGGATGCTTCTCCCGACACCATTGTGATTCATGAACCTTGCGATGGTTATCAGTTTCCCAATGGCGTTGTTACTGAATTTGACGTGGAATTGCCAATAGTGGCCCGGCGGTGGTGGAACCCCACATGCCCCAGAACAAAATTTGACAAGAAATGTGTTGACCAGTTTTTGTCTTTTGCCCAATTCCCCAAGCTTCCATCGCGGCCTGAGGCTTGCGTTGGATGGGGTCCGGGTCTGACCCCTGCGGGTGATGACGTCGTTTTAGGGATGCTGGTCACATTTCATGCCTTAGAAAGGCCGAGCCTTTCCAAGGATCTTTACGAGGTTTGCCGAAAAGATGCGACGACCGCGTACTCATACGAATTGCTTCGTTATGCGTCTCGAGGTCAGGCCGCGCGGCCAGTGCTCCATTTGATGGAGGCACTGGGCGGCTTTGGAGATCTTGGCCAGGCGGTAAAGTCACTCGCCAATTTTGGAGCTACTTCGGGTGGATACGTGATGGAGGGTGTTCGTCTAGCTTTGAATATCTCATTCGAGAGTGAGCCAGTGTGATTGACCACGTAGAACTCCGTGCAGGTATTTACCGAGATTCAGTAACACTGATGCTGCTGACCAGAACACTCTCACAAGACAGCGAGATCAGCGACCCCATAGTTGCAATGGCAACGACCTTAAATATGGAGCTAGCTAAGACCGCTGGCTACGAATTTCCTGAAGGGTCTGGCGGCGAGTTGCTCATAGCATTTAGAGCTGAAGAAGAAGTCATCTCTCGATGTGTACAACTGATTGATGACCTGTTGAATCGATCGCGGCAGTCCACTGTTGCAGATGAGACGCTGAATCATCGACCAAGATCGCTTGGGCGTCTAGCCACAGATTCGCAATCGGACGTTGCCCTAATTTCAGTTCCGGGCGAGCACGCTGCTTATCAGGCTGTTGAAGCGATTGAGGCCGGGACGCACCCGGTGATCTTCAGTGACAACGTAGCTATCAAGAATGAGTTGAGCCTCAAGAAACAAGCGAGAGAGCTCGGGTTGCTTGTCATGGGCCCGGACTGTGGGACAGTGATTCTTGACGGTGTCGGTTTAGGTTTCGCAAATGTGATACCCGCAGGCCCAATAGGTCTCATTTCCGCATCGGGTACCGGAGCGCAGCAAGTGCTCGCATTGTGTGATCATGCAGGCGCAGGAGTTCGCCACGTCTTGGGACTCGGAGGGAGAGACCTCACGGATGAGATCGGCGGCATCTCCGCCCAGATGGGACTGGCCATGTTGGACGACGACCCAACTGTGGAAGTGATCGGCATAGTCGCTAAGGAGGTAGGTCCCGCAACCAGGCTGCTGTTGGAAGATGCGGCTTCGAAACTCTCGAAGCCAGTTGTTTGGGTCCCGGCGGGAGACCTCACCAATGGAACTGCGCAACTTCTCGAACTAGCAAGTTTTGAGCTTCCGCCCGCACCCATATGGGGACCGGCCATTGAGCGGCCAAATGGAAGTGGTCGTCTAGTTGGACTATTCAGTGGCGGCACATTAGCTGTTGAAGCTCAAGCAATTGCGCAGGCGTCGGGCTGCGAAGCTGAAATTGTGGATCTTGGTGCTGATGAATACACAGTCGGAAGGCCGCACCCAATGATTGACAACACCCTCCGACTAGAGCGACTAGCAGAAGTGAGCAGAGATGAAACTGTAGGAACAGTGTTAGTCGATGTAGTCCTCGGCCATGGTGCTTCACCAGATCCAGCGGCGGAATTAAAGGACGCTCTTGGGGATATTTCGGTTCCTATTTTTGTTTCCCTAATCGGGACAAACGGTGACCCGCAGAATTTTGATTCACAAGTGAACCAGCTGACTCAGGCTGGAGCTGAAGTTCATTTGTCCAATGCAAGTGCGACCAGGGCAGCGGTAATTCGATGACGGAACAAGATGGATCAGGACTGCTTCGTAACCCAAAAATTTCTGCTGTAGGAATTCAACTTCTTTCAGATGCCATTCGAGATCAAGGAATTGCGGTTGCTGACGCGGCGTGGCAACCTCCGCGTGACGGATTGGCACTCTCTTTGTCACAGATCGCTGCCGATCAACGAAGAGTCAACGCAAACCAACAAGCAGTTCAAGCGATGATCGAAGCGCGCCCGGAAGTAGTTGGTGTGACGACAGCCCACCAGGCGCTTGGCCTCGAAAGGCGACAGTTCCTGCACTCTGGTCCACCAATTTCGTGGCAAGACGCGTCCGGGCCGTTAAGAGGTGCTCTCGTGGGAGCGCTCCTGTTAGAAGGCGAAGCTGCCGATGCCGATGAAGCTTGGCAACTTTGTGAAGCAAATGAGATTGAACTCTTGCCGTGCCATAGCCGGGGGGCGGTAGGGCCTATGGCGGGGGTCATTAGCTCTTCAATGTCGCTGTATGAAGTGCGAGACGAAGTAAATCAGCAAGTCGCCTACTCGAACCTCAACGAAGGACTCGGCAAGGTCCTGCGAATGGGCGCATATTCGCCCGAGGTAATTGATCGCCTTCGGTGGATTAACTCACGTCTCGCTCCAATCCTTTCAGAAGCTTTTGCCCGACAGGGTCCCTTTGATGTGCGGGCGTTACTTGCTCAGTCTCTCCAAATGGGAGACGAAGGCCACAACCGAAATCGTGCGGGGTCAGCCTTGTTTCTCCGCGAAATGTCGTCTTCGATTGCGCAATGCGACGTCAGCAGTGCGGAAATTTCGCAGGTTTTTGATTTTATAAACGGAAACGAACATTTTGTTTTAAATATGGTGATGCCCGCCGCCAAAGCATCCGCAGACGCCGCTCGGAACATACCGGGTTCGACAATGGTGGTGGCCATGGCTCGCAATGGAACTGAGTTTGGAATTCAAGTCAGTGGAGCCGGAGATCAATGGTTCACAGCCCCAGCAAACACGCCTGAAGGAATCTTATTCCCAGGGTTTTCCGACAAAGACATCAATCCCGATATTGGTGACTCAACCATTATGGAAACATACGGGATTGGTGGCTTCGCAATGGCCTGTGCTCCGGCTATCGTCCGATTTGTAGGAGGATCCGTGGAACTAGCGCACCAAAAGACCCATCAAATGTATGAGATTACGCTCGCAGAAAATCCACACCTACAAATTGCTTCTTTGGACTTTCGTGGCACCCCGACTGGCATTGACGTCGCGAAAGTAGTGTCGACCCAGATTCTCCCCGCAGTTAATACCGGCATGGCGGGTAAAGAAGCTGGAACAGGCCAAGTTGGTGCAGGCCTAGTAGAGCCTCCGATGTCTTGTTTTGAACAGGCCTTAGTGGCAGTAGCAGAGACAGGTGACAGTTTATGACAGTCCGAATTGGTATCGATACTGGCGGAACTTTCACGGACGTTGTGGCGTTTAATGAAGCGACGGGTGAGCTGCATGCGACCAAGACTCCGTCAGTCCCCTCGAACCCCGCAGAAGCTTTTGTCGAAGGTATCCGGCTGATACTCGATCAAGCGACTCTCGTGTCTGATGAAGTTTCGACCGTCAGTCACGGTACGACAGTTGCGACTAACTCGTTGCTCGAAGATGATATGAGTGGTCTGGGTTTGATCACGACTCAAGGATTTCGACACGTATTAGAAATTGCTCGGCAAAGTGTCCCAGATGGATATGGCAACTCATACTTCTGGGTCAAACCAGACAGAATCGTTCCACTTCACCTCGTTCAAGAAGTGTCGGAACGTCTTGACGCGCGAGGAGAAGTAGTCGAAGAACTCGACGAAGAGAGCGTGGTAGCCGCGGCAAGGTTCTTCCGGGACAACGGAGTTCGTTCAATCGGAGTGTGTTTACTCCATTCCTATCTCAACTCGTCTCACGAAGAACGAGTCCAGGAGATCATCTCTGAAGTGTTCCCGGATGTCACTGTTTCGATTAGCTCGCAAGTTCTTCGTGAGTACCGCGAATACGAAAGGTCGGTGACCACTCTCGTCGATGCATTCGTAAAAGACCGAGTGGTTGAATACATCTCAAGCATCAGTGACCGGCTTGAACTTATTAGCGATTCTGAACCCCCAGCGTTCTACGTCATGAAAAGCAATGGAGGGATTATTTCGTCTGAAGCCGTGGGAGATCAGCCGATTACGACAGTTTTGTCTGGACCTGCTGCTGGAGCGTTAGGCGCTGCAGAAGTCGCTCGCCACGCCGGATTCGAACAAGTACTGGCGCTTGATGGAGGAGGAACCTCAACAGACGTCACCGTCGTTCAAGGGGCTGAGCCCGCACTGACCACTGAAGGCTCGATCGGACGTCATCCCATGAAAGTTCCGATGATCGATATTGTCACAGTCGGTACTGGTGGAGGGTCGATAGCTTGGATTAGCCCCGAGGGTGGTCTCAAGGTCGGTCCGCAATCTGCTGGAGCGGCCCCCGGTCCGTTGTGTTACGACACAGGGGGCGAATCACCGGCTGTAACTGACGCTCATCTTGTTTTGGGCCGCATTCCTTCAAATTTGATCGGCGGGGGCATCCAATTAAACAGGGAAAAGGCATCTCATGGGCTTGAGGCATTAGCTGCCGATCTCGGACTGACGCTTGAAGAATGTGCCTCTGGAGTGTTGGAAATAGCAGCTTGGAATCAAGCGAACGCAATAAGGCAGGTCACGGTTCGCAAAGGACTTGACGTTCGAGATTTCGCTTTGTGCGCTTTTGGGGGGTCGGGGCCACTCCAAGCTTGCCGACTAGTCGACTTATTAGGTCTAGAGGCAGCGATCGTCCCACCGGACCCGGGTAATTTGAGCGCGTATGGACTTCTAGTAGTGGATTTGCGTCATGACGAGGTTCAAACAATCGCCCAAACTGATGGCGAGCTATCTAGACAGGAACTTGAAGCAACTTTCTCGGTTCTTGAGCAACGTGCAGCATCAGCGTTAGCAGATCAGGGATATGCCAAGGCAGATCAGCGCCTTGCCCGTTGGGTCGACCTGAGATATGAGGGACAGGCGTTCGAGGTTCAGACAAGCGCGCCTAGCGGACCAATAGACGAATCTTTTATACCCCAAGTTTTAGGGAGTTTTCATGATGAGCATGAGCGTCTGTATGGATACTGTTATCGAGATCGGCCTGAAGTAGTAGTTGAATGGGTGAACTTAAGAGCCACATCGTTTGGACCAATTGAGCGACCCAACCCACAAGCGATTGATATTGGCACGGGTGCAGAAGCAACCGATCGGCGCGACGTTTATTTCGGTGAGTGGAAGAACGTCCCAGTTTTCGACCGGTCGACACTTGGTAAAGGTGACACTGTTCGGGGACCTGCGATAATTGAGGAGTTTGGTTCTACCACCCCCTTGGCGCCAGACTTCGAGGCCGTAGTTGATTCTTTAGGAAACCTGGTTATCAAGCCGATCAAGCTCAAAGGAGGCTCTAATGAAGGAGGTTGACCCGATCGTTGTTGAAATTGTCGAAGGAACCCTCGCCTCGGTAGAGGCCGAAGTTGAAGACGCCATTGGTCGTACAGCGCGGTCGCCCATGATCAGAGATCAACATGACTTTCGCGCAGGTATTCACGATGCGCGAATGCGAAAGTTAACTGGGCGGTCGTACTCAGCGTTAGTTGATCCGGTCCTTCGTGACTTTCCTATTGAGTCGATGCGACCTGGTGACATCTATTTCCACAACGATGTTTATCTTTCCGAAGGTGGCATTGGACATCTTCCTGACCTTTGTGTCACGGTGCCGGTTTTCGCTGAGGGGCAGGTGGTGGCCTTCGTGCAGGCATTTGGCCACCACGACGACATTGGGGGGAAAGTACCGGGATCGATGCCCAGTGATGCTTTGTCGGTCTTCGAAGAAGGTTTGATGGTCCCGCCTATCAAGCTCTACGACCAGGGAATTGCTAATGAAGCTGCTTTAAGAATCATGACGCGTAACACTCGTCTACCGGAGAGTTTGGCGGGCGATCTTGATGCCGAATGTTCCGCTTGCAGGATGGGCGCAGACCGTTTGGCAGAATTATTCGAACGGTATGGAGTTGAGCTTGTTACGGCATGCTTCGATGCCATCATTGACCGTACGACGGAGACCTTCCGAAGAGAAATCCTCGCCAAGATTCCAGAGGGTTCTTGGACGTGGGAGGACTACGCAGAACACGATGGGGTCGACCCGCCGAAGCTTCATTGCCAGAGGATTACTCTGACTAAAACGCCGGAGAAATTGATACTTGATTTAAATGGGACTAGCCCACAAGCAAAAGGACCCATTAACCACGCTGGTGATTATGCGGACGGGGTTTTTCTTAAGAAATGGCTTGCACCGATTCTCAGAAATCTGGCTGACACACCCGAACGAATGGCTGAATTAGATGTCAACGAGGGGGTTGTGCCCCTCTTTGAGATTAAGTTCCCCCCGCCCGGAACCCTCGTTACGCCAGTATTCCCAGCCCCAACAAATGCCAGGACGTTTGTCATTCTGCGACTCTTAGGGGTTCTTGCAGGGGTTCTAGCGAAAGCAACTGGCGGCCGAATGCCTGCTGATCAGGAAACAATTCGTTACACAGGCATTGAGGGATTAGACCAAGACGGTGATTGGTTCTTCAGTCGCGAAATCCTAGGGGGAGGCTCCGGAGGGCGTTATTACGCTGATGGTAGCGACGCTATCCATGTCGTTCCCGACTCCAAAAATCTTCCGGCTGAGTTTGTCGAGGGACGCTTTCCTGTTCGAATTGAAACACTCGGCTTAGCCGCAGATTCTGGAGGCGCAGGCAAGTACCGAGGAGGCTTGGGTTACCAGAAAGAAATCCGGGTGTTGGCTGACGATGCAAAGTTTATGTCGATTGCGGATCGCTCGATTCTTTCTTGTTGGGGTCTAAACGGGGGTAAGGCAGGCGCGCCATTCAAAGTGACAATCAACCCCGGTTCCGACGACGAGCAGGTTATGGAGGGTTTGTGCGATAGAGAGCCGATTGACCCTGGGGCACTCATTCGCGTGGAGACAACTGGCGGCGGCGGCTGGGGCGACCCGCTTGAGAGAGATACTTCTTTAGTCCAGTTAGACGTACTCCAAGGGAAAGTTTCTCAGCAGGCCGCGAAGGACGACTATGGCGTTGTTTTTGTTAGCCACTCCGAGGTGCCGGAAGTTGATCTGGCGGAAACTCAGGCCCTTCGGGAAGCCATGGTTAAAGAACGCGGATCTTTAAAGTTCTTTGATCGAGGACCGGGCTTCGAACTGCTTGCCGGCGCGTCAGAAGCTGAGGTGGATCAGATTTGATAGCGCATGATCAAATGGTTCTGAGTTGGTTGAAGCCAACCTTGACGACTCGAGTCGGGCTCGGCGAATTCTAAGAATTAGACAATCCGTCAGGGATATTTGACATGACCGCTTGAGGCCCACTTTCTCCTGGCCAAGGATCTGACAGTTCCCACGCTGCATCAAAGGTCCCAATTTGATATTGGATGCCCCGCAGAAAGAGCCACTTCATTGTGTCTTGCTGGTAAGGAGTTGAGTGGGCGCCAGCTTCGTTTAGCCCTTGCTCTGTCGCTAGTCGCAGCTTTACGTAGAAAGGATCCACCCATTGTTGGAGCCATTCGTTTTGTAAATCAGGCAAATCTGTTGGTTTTTCTTTCTCGTAGCGTTCTCCAAAAGTCTTATCGAAGGAGTAACAGACGTAGAGCGCTGCACATATGTCGCCGAAAGATCCTTCGTGAATGGTTCGCACCCAAAAGTTAAGAAAGGCATCACGACGAGGACGCGCTGCCCATCTGGAGCTCCCAAATGGCCCAACTTTGTCTAATAGTTTCAGCTCAACCCGACCGTCATCTGAGCGTCTCGAATACTCCTGTTCGAGTTCTATTAAAGGATTTCCGGGCGGGACCTTTGGATACGCCACCTCGGTGATGTGTTGCCCGAGATACGGTAAATCTTGCGCTAACCAGTATTCGAAGCGGTCTTCGTCCAACTGGTTGTCGAAAAGTGCGTCAATCCATGGATGATGCTCGAAGGCGGACCAAGCATCGGACGCGAATTCCATGCATTCGTCGAGAAAAGTCATTGGTTTCTCCTTAAGTCAATTCGTTGCTTCTTGGATGGCACTCCAAACCCGATCAGGGGTCAGTGGCATATCAATGTGGCGGACGCCCAAATGGGACACTGCATCGATAACCGCATTTTGGACAGCTGCTGGTGATCCGATTGTTGGTGCTTCACCGATGCCTTTTACTCCCAAAGGGTTCCTATCAGTCGGTGTCTCCTGGTGGATTCTTTCGATTCGCGGCAAATCCGCGGCAGCTGGGATGGCGTAGTCGGCGAAGTTAGTAGTCAACGGGTTGCCGTATTGGTCGTATTTGAACTCTTCGAATAGTGCTTGAGCAATCCCTTGGACTACTCCGCCGTGTACTTGGCCTTCTACTATCGAATGGGAAAGTGTGCGCCCGCAGTCGTCGAGAGCCAAGTATCTAAGAATTTTGACCTCACCCGTTTCCAGATCAACTTCGACCAAACAAAGGTGTGCTCCAAATGGAAAAGTCGCCCCATTGGCAACGTAATCCGCTTCAGCTTTCAGTAGTTCCGTTTGATTTAAGTCAGCCCAGGTAACCATGATGGAAGGTGTGCCCACTACGTGGAATTGAGCGGATGCGGCATCGAAGACAACGTCGTCGACGCTGGCTTCTAATAGTTCTGCTGAACGTTCCCGCCCTTGGTCGATCAATGCTTCACACGCTAGATGCAAGGCTGAACCACCGATTTGAGTAGATTTCGACCCCCCGGTTCCGGTTCCTCGCGGGACTAAAGCAGTATCCCCGTATACGACATCGATCTGGCTCGCATCAATGCCAAGCCTGCGACTTACGAGCTCTCGATAGCCGGTCCCGTGGCTGTGGCCCTGAGCTACTGAACCAGTCTTAATGACCAGGTGACCTGAGTCGAGAAATTCGGCGCACCCATACTCGCCCTCTTCACCGGGATTTGTGATTTCAACATATGAGGAGATCCCTATCCCTAGCTGGATTGAGTGCTGCTCGCTGCGTCGTTTCTGTTGGATCTCGCGAAGGTTGTTGTACCCGACAGTCTCCAAGATTGATTCAAGGGCACCTGGGTAATCACCCGAGTCATAGATCACACCAGTCGCAGTTGGGATACCGACTTCACTTTCAGTGAAGAGATTTTTTCGTCTGAGTTCTGCGGGATCGACGGCAATTTCGCAACTGTAGAGGTCCATCATTCGTTCGAGCATGCTGGTTGACTCGGGACGGCCCGCTCCGCGGTATGCCAGCAAGGGTGGGGTGTTAGTGAGAACTGATTGACTGCTGACTTCGACATTTTCGATCGCGTACGGCCCAGCACCCATAACCCCCAGCATTCGAGGTAAAAAGCTTCCAACATCGGGGTAGGCACCGGAATTTTGAATCACTCTGGCCCGAAATGCCTTTAGGTTCCCTTCTTGGTCACCGCCGAGTTCTGCGTATTGGATTTGATCTCGGCCATGCCCGAGATCGAGCATGGCTTCCGTCCGGTTCTCGTGCCAGCGAGCAGCACCTTTAATTTTCCTCGCCACCCACGCGGTCAAGACTTCAGGTGGCGACAATCCCCGTTTAGCTCCGAAAGAACCACCGACGTCTGGGACAACAACGCGCACGTTCTCGGGGCTTAATTCAAAAATGCGACACAAGCCGTCTCGTACAGCATGCGCACTTTGTGTCGTGGACCATTGTTGCAGTGACGATCCATCCCAACGCGAGATAGCACCCCGACTTTCGATGGGACAGGGCGCCACCCGGTTATTGACGATTCGCTGCTTTACAACGACTTCGCAATCATCGAAGAGTGACTCGTCATTACCGGTGGTTAGTTCAAGAGAAATATTGGTTGGTGTGTTTTCGTCGACTAGCACAAGGTCTGCCACAGCATCTTCTGTGCTGATGATGGGGTCAAGATCTTCATATTCAACGACAACTAGCTCTGCCGCGTCGATCCCTTGTTTGACGGCGTCTGAAACAACAATCGCAATAATTTCTCCTACATAACGAACGGCTTTGTCAGCTATCCAAGGGCGGAGCATTTGTTGATTGTTGGCAGGAACGGGAGATGGGAAAGGGTCTAAATCGATGTCTGCTGCTGTGAATACCGCGATCACGCCAGGTTGTTCCAGCGCTGGGCCTGTGTCGATAGAAAGTATCTTTGCCCGCGCTGATGTCGAGCGGACGAAGGAGACACAGGCGGCGTCATCAAGTTCGATGTTCTCCATGAATTGGCCTGCCCCGCGAAGAAGACGGTTATCTTCAGTTCGAGATGACATAACTCAAGTTCACTTTCTTGACGCGCTCAGCTTAAGAACGTGTTCGTTTTCGCCACTAGATGAGGCCGTCGCATAGACCGCGTGACATATATCGTCCATCGCCTGCTCGTCCGAGATATTCAGTGCCTTCGACTACAACTTTTCCGCGCAGCAAAACTGTGTCAACCTTGCCAGTCACTTCGTGACCCTCGTAACAGGAATAGTCAACATTCATGTGGTGGGTATCGGCAGAAATTGCATGGGGGCTGTCCGGGTCAAATAGCACGATGTCAGCATCGGCTCCGGGTGCAATAGTGCCTTTACGCGGGTACAAGCCAAACATTTGGGCTGGTGCGCGAGAGCACATGTCCACCCACCGATTAAGGGAAAGTCTGCCTTCGGCAACCGCCCCTTGATACATCAGTTCCATGCGGTGTTCAACGCCTGGTATGCCGTTGGGGATATTTCGAAAGTCGCCGCGGCCAAGCTCTTTTTGCGTCCAGCAAAATGGGCAGTGGTCAGTCGCAATGACTTGGAGATCATTTGTGGCAAGTCCTCTCCAAAGCTCAGCCTGATGATCGCTTGGTCGAAGCGGCGGTGAACAAACGTACTTTGATCCTTCGAAGTCGGGCCTTTCTAGGTCAGTGAGGTCAAGAAATAAATATTGTGGGCATGTTTCAGCAAATACGTTTAGTCCTCGGTCCCTAGCAGCAACTACTTCTTGAAGGGCTTCAGCTGAGGAAAGGTGCACGATGTAGAGGGGGCAGCCGGCAATTTCTGCAAGCACCACTGAACGATGCACTGCTTCGGCCTCTAATAGGGCAGGTCTTGTTAATGAGTGATAGACGGGGTCAACCTGGCCGTTTTCGACCGCTTGATCTCTAAGAACATCAATAGCGATGCCGTTTTCTGCGTGCATTTGGATAAGTGCACCGTTTTCACCGGCTTTTTGATAACAAGTCAACAATTGAGCGTCGGTGGAATACATCCGGCCTGGATACGCCATAAACATCTTGAAGCTGGTGATTCCTTCATCGACGAGCATGTCCATTTCTTTGGGTGTTTGGTCGTCAACTTCGTTCACCATCATGTGAAAGCCATAGTCGACGGCACAGTCGCCCTGGGCCATCTGGTGATAATGCTCAAGACCATCCAGAAGACTGCCGCCGGTTGCCCGCCATGCGAAGTCAATTATCGTCGTCGTGCCTCCGAAAGCGGATGCTCGCGTCCCGGTTTCAAAGGTGTCCAGGACCGGTGCTATTTGACCTTCGGATTCGAAATGAGTGTGTACGTCTATCCCGCCAGGAACCACAAGCCTGTCGGTCGCATCGATTACCAAAGCATCTTCAGAAAATGAGCGGCTTATATCGGAGTCGGAGTCGACAAGGCCTACTACCTTTTCATCCACGATCATGACATCTGCATTCATTGTTTCGATCGCAGTTACAACTTTTCCGCCCTTAATCAATGTTTTCATGGGTGTTTACTCCTTATTGGAAGTGCGACGGAATGGGAGCCCCAGCCGCGGCCGTCGCCGAATCTGCTATATCCAAGGCTCTATCAAAGATAGAAAGAGCCCAATCAATTTGTTGGTGTTCGACCACGAATGGAGGGTTCGCGAAGAGATAAGGGCCGCGCAGAACACATGCGAGACCCTCGTCAGCGAAAAGCTTCTTCATCTCTTGGTCTGCCTTAGCAGTCGGTCCCGTCAGGGGGAAGAGCTCAAGGCGGCTTTCTTGGTCATATACCAATTCCATTGCCGTGAATAAGCCACTGCCCCGAACTTCACCAACACTAATGTGACGAGATGCCAGTTCGTTTAAACCGTTGAGCAGGTAATTTCCCATTTCCTGTGATCGCTCAATCAGGTTGTCTGTCTCATAAATGGGAATTGTTGCATTTGCTGCGGCTAGCGCTACTGGGTGGCTCTGGTACGTGAGACCTGAGCCTAAGGGACGGTCATGTACTGCTTCGGCGATTTGGTCGCTCACGATACATGCACCTAAAGGCAGGTATCCAGAAGTCATGCCCTTGGCTACGGTCATGATGTCGGGGGTCACGCCTTCGTGGTTGACGGCGAACCAATCACCAGTCCGTCCGAAACCAGTCATTACTTCATCGCAAATAAGAAGAATCCCGTATTGGTCGCAAAGAGAGCGAAGGCCTGACAGCCACCCGTCGGGAGGAATTATCAAGCCGTTTGATCCAGTTATAGGTTCAACGATGATGGCTGCAATGGTGTGTGGTCCTTCGAGCTGAATAATCTGCTTAATCTGGTCCAAGTTAAATTTGCAGAATTCCTTCTCGTCGGTAATCCAGGGGCATCTGTAGTGGTATGGGTCCGGGATTCGAACAATGTCTCCCATGCCACTTTCTACTGGCTCACGTCTCGGGTCTCCCCCCAGTGCTAAAACCTGATGGGTTGCACCGTGGTAGGACCTGTATCGGGACAGGATTTTCTTCCTTCCGGTAACCAATCTGGCTGTTCGGATGGCGGCTTCGTTGGCGTCAGAGCCGGCCAGAGTGAAGAAAGACTTTGTAAGACCCTTTGGGGTGATTTCAGCCAGTTTCTTTGCAACTTCAGCTCGCACTTCTGTAACCATGAACGGTGATACGAAAGAAATTTTTTCCATTTGTTTGGATACAGCTTTGGTTATTCGCTGGTCTCCATGGCCGATGTTTACGTTCATAGCGATTGAGTTAAAGTCAAGAATTTCGCGACCGTCTATTGTGTATAAATAGCAGCCTTCGCCCCGGTCTATTGCTAGAGGATTTACATCCTGAGTTCCCCATTCGAACAATGAGTATGTGCGGCAAAGATCAACGACTTCGGAAGCGTGCATGAATCCTCCTAAATCCGGTAGATCGCTATGGCGCGACTATGGGTTCGTAGGTATCAGGGCGACGGTCTCTCCAAAAGAGCAAATCGATTCGTGTCTCACGAACTGAAGCAAGATCGAGATCAGCTATGAGGACTTCTTCAGATTCCCCGGCCTCCGCAATTATCTCTCCGTAGGGGTCGCAGAAATAACTGTGACCATAGAATTCGTTGGGCCCTTCTGACTCAACTCCGACACGGTTAATCGTGCCGACGAAATAGAGGTTGGCGATAGCGTGGCCCCGTTGTTCCGTGAACCAAAGTTGTCTTGATCGGCCAGCGGTTGCTGACGGGATGAACACTAGCTCGGCTCCGTTAAGGCCTAATGCTCGTGCTCCCTCAGGAAAATGCCGGTCGTAGCAAATGTAGACACCGACTTTGCCAATTGAGGTGTCAAACACTGGGTACCCCAAATTTCCCGGTTTGAAATAGAACTTCTCTTGGAAATTGGGGCCGTGAGGGATGTGGTTTTTTCGGTATTTACCTAGGTATGAACCGTCAGAATCAATGACAACTGCAGTGTTGTAATAAAACCCGTCTGCTTTCTCGTATAGAGGAACAACCAGAACCATGTTGAGTTCTTGAGCGAGTTCTTGCATCGCGCTGGTAGTTGGCCCGTTTGGGGCTTCTTCGGCCAGGTCAAACCACTTTGGGTTTTCTGTCTGACAGAAGTATGGCCCGGTTGCGAGCTCTTGCAAGCAGGCAACCTGAGCGCCCTTTCCGGCAGCCTCCCGTAAAAGGGAGGTCTGCCGGTCAAGCATTGCTTCTAAGGGCTGTAACCCTGTTGTTTGAATTAGTGCAGCTCTAACAACAGAGCCCATGGTTTCCTCCAGTTATCCAAATAGCTCTCGTGGATCAAGATCCATTGGTTTGAAGTTGTTGCCGTACAGATCACCCTCAGGCATCTTTTCGCTACGTAGCGCCCGATCACGGTGAGACATATCGAATGAGTCTTTCGACGCAGGACTCTCGATGACCCCGTAGTTATAGAGGATGTCTGCTGTTTCCTGGTACATACCGTCAGTCAGGTTGAATAAACCATTCGTAGAGGGCCACAACAGTTTGTTGACCTCGTTCATTTGCCAAGTCTGGAAGTCACGCGGTAGCGCTGTCCCATTAGCAAGGACGATTTCGATACAACTTTCTGGGTTGTCTCTGCAGTGAATCCAACCGCGGGCTGTCGCTCGAATGAATCTCTCAGCGATGTCAGGGTTAGCTGCCAACCAGGACTCAGTGGTCACGAGGGAGTCCTCAAGAGTTGCTGTTCCTTCCTCGTTCGGATCCCACATGAGTATCTCGCGGTCACTTTCGTTACCTGCGAGAGCTTGGGCGTATTCGTTGTAGGTCATCGCAGAAGCTAGATCTAATTGGCCATCGAGGAACGCGACCATGTCCCAGCCTTGGCTGAAGATATTGGCGTCTGCGTCAACGTTCATTCCGAATTTACCGAAAGCTGCTGAAACTTTGGGTTCGAAGCCACCCCAAAGACCAATGGTCTTCCCTGCCCAGTCGGGTACGCCTCCAATATCCAAATCATCGAAATAGACCAGTCTGTAAGCGCCTCTTTCGAATACTTGACCCATGCTCACCACGTCTGCACCGGCTTCACGGGAAGTCAGAACAACGCCGAAGGGTTGTATCACTATGTCGCTATCGCCGGAGATCAACAGTTGTATTGGGTTTATATCCGGTCCGCCTGGCTGGATTGTGACTTCTAGATTTTCGTCAGCATAAAATCCCTGATCCAAAGCAGCGTGGTATCCAGCAAATTGGGCTTGAGTCACCCATTGCAGCGTCAGCTTTATCTTGTCTGGTCCTCCGTCAGCACTCCCAGAGTCATCTGAACTCCCACAAGCAGCTGCTAATAGACCGAACAGCCCGAAAAAGAGCACTACGAGTTTTATTCTTGAAGATTGCAAGGTTGGCCCCTCCCAACAGAATGAATTTCTACTGAGGGTTTAACCTAATCGAAGTTTTTGGTGCCGTTCAGGAAAACTGCTGTTCAAATTTCTCGACGTGAAGCATGCCAACGTAAGAAATAACGATCAAGTAGAGAAACTGCTACGAAAACAAGAACACCTAATAGACAGGCCATAACAATCGCTGACCAGACCTGCACCGTATGCAGCATTGTTGATTCCCGACGTATGTAGGCACCAAGGGTTGAGACACTTCCACCGAAGTACTCAGAGATGATGGAGATGATGATCGATAATGGCACTGCCGTCCGCAGACCTGCCATGACGTAGGGAAGGGCACGGGGGAGTACCAGAGCGGTCATTCGGATCCGCCAGTTTGCTGAGATAGATCGCATGAGGTCATCGTGTTCTGAGGTGCCACTGAAACCTCTCGAAGCGAAAGTGAACATAATGGGTGCGACGCCAACAGCCACCATCGCTACCACTGCTTTGGAGGTAACTCCGAAAAAAATTGTCATTACCGGGTACAGGGCCACTACCGGAAGAGCTTTCACGGTTGATGAGTAGCTGAGAAGCCCTTGATTCAGCCATTGGATACCGTGCACAAGACCGGCTAAGCCAATCGCGATCAAAGACCCGATTAAGACACCTTTGCCGGCTTCGATCCCTGTGTTGATGGCAAGTTCCACAAGGAGACCGAAATCCTCAACGAACATGCTCCAGATAACTGAAGGGGCCGGCAACATTAGGACCTGTACATCGCCGAGACGGACAGCTAATTCCCAAATCGTAAGAAAAGAAGCAAAGAAAATGGTTGGGGTAAGCACGACACCAATCGGCAGGTTCCTCCCCCTGCCTCCAGACTCGGTGTTCTTTATGACAGCGACGTCTTCAGTGGTCATGAGGCGATGGCGCTGGCTTCGACCAAGGCGCGACGAACTTCGATTACGAGTTCGTAAAATTCGGGCATGTCACGGGTCTCAGCGTTTCTGGGGTAGGGGAGATTTACGTCAATCAATTCCGTGATCCGCCCAGGACGACTTGACATTACGGCGATTTGGGAAGAGAGAAAAACTGCTTCAGTGATGCTGTGGGTGATGAACAAAATTGTTGCGGAGAGCTGCCCCCAGATTCGCATCAACTCGAGATTCAATCTGTCTCGTGTAATTTCGTCCAACGCCCCAAATGGTTCGTCCATTAGAAGAACGCTGGGGTTGGTCGAAAGGGCTCTGGCTATTGCGACTCTCTGTTGCATGCCCCCAGACAGTTGCCAGGGATGGTGTCTAGCGAAGGACCCCAAGCCCACTAATTCGAGCATTTCATGGGCGGTCTGGTTTCTTGTCGGGCGGTCAACGCCCATTACTTGGAGAGGGAGAGTGACATTCCGTAGGACGGTTCGCCAGGGCAATAAATTAGGCGACTGAAAAACCACCCCGAACTCGCGAGCGGCTCGAGCTTCTGCTGGCATTTTGCCGTTTACAGAAATTTCGCCTATTGAAGGTTCGACCAGATCGGAAAAGGCCCTTAACAGAGTTGATTTACCGCAACCTGATGGGCCAATGATCGACATGAACCCACCTTGTTGAACTTCAAGATTTACATCTTCTAGCGCTTGGACATCTCCACCCTTGCTGGAAAATCGCTTTCCTAATTTTGCAGCGTGAAGTCCAAGTGTTTGACTTTCCCCGGTCATGATTAGAGCACTTCTCCCTGAGATCTGGGGCCGAGAGCGAAATACGCGATCAGCCTCACCGATAAAACAAAAATTGCCCCCAAAACACATGAAGTCAAAGCGACACAATAAAGCGCTCGGGGTTCGGTTATGTAGAACTGCCAAGAAGTGAGGATGACAACGCCTAAGCCTTCCTTTGACCCAAATGGCAACTCTGCGACGATCGCTCCGACTACTGAAAATGCAGCGGCAGTTTCAAGCCCAACAAAAATGAGAGGCGAGGCAAACGGAATTTCTAGGATTCTCAAACTGGTTCGCTTAGAAGCTCCGTATGTTCGCAGCAATTCGTGGCTTTCCTGTGGAACAGATTGGATACCGCGAGCTGTGGCGACCGTAACTGGGAAGAATGTTAAATACGTTGTGATTACCGTCTTTGTCACTCCGCCGGTGCCGAGCCAGAGGACTAATGCCGGGGCTATAGCTACGATGGGAACAGCTTGGGCAGCAACTATGAGAGGCATGAGGCCATTGCCGACCAACTTGCTTCTGGATATCGAAATTCCTGTGGTTAATCCGAATGCGGTTCCTACAAGAAGACCAATCAAACTCGCTTTGGCTGTTGACCAGGCATTTTTGACTAAGAACCAGGTGTAATTCTCGTTCTGCGAAGTTGTGCTTCCTAAGAAGCTAAGAATGTCCCAAACATGTGGCATCGTTCGATCACCGGTGCCTGTGATGAGCTTTGCCAACTCCCAAAGAGTGGCTGCAATCACAAGCAGTAATATTGCTACCAGAATCTGTCGAATACCTGCCCGGAGGCGTTCCCCGATGGGGTTATAGGCGTTTTCGAATTCTTCCGAGAGAACGGGTTCGGAACCCAAGTCTGTCTTGCTCACTGCTCTTAGACACTACCTAGGTTTGCTGCATCAGCGATTTGTTCTAGAGTGCCGAACGCATTTTGTCCAAGGGGGGTTAGAACCGGTTCAGTGCAACCGTGGTCCACCCATTCTGAAATGCGATCGAGAGCATCAGATGCGGTTCCGCATGCTGCGACGCTTTGCGTTAATTCATTTGACACAAGTTTCATTGCCTCGTGTATCTGCGCTTTTGTCGCCGGCCAACCCATGATTGATTTGATTCGGGCAACAAGTTCCTCGTCGGCACCGCAGAATTCGGTTATGTGAGGTTGTTGCGCAATGTACTGAGTAAGAAATTCCTTGCAATCATCGATTGCTTGTTGTGGATCTTCGTTGTTAGCGGACACTGCGATCAATTGAGGAACTTGAAAATCATCTAACGATCGACCTGACTTTTCAGCGCCACGCTGGAAGGCAGCGAGGGCGTCGTCGTTGTATGACGGCGGAACAAGGAAGTCGAGAAGACACCCGTCGGCGATTTCTCCTGACAGGGCACACATGCCCATGCGGACTGCTCCAATATGAATTTCGACGGGGTAGGACTTACCAAAGTCATCCGCCGAGCCGTCAAACCTGACACTGTCGAGATCGACGAATTCGCCTTGGTAAGTGACTTCTTCGCCGTTGAGGAGTTGCCGCACGACCGTGACGATTTCGCGCATTGCTTTTAACGGTCTCTCGTTCGGTAGTCCTACACGGGTGGCAAGTGGTTCCCACCAGCCCCCTAGGCCTAGTCTGATCCGTCCGGGAGCGAGATCATCGAGAGTTTTTGCCGTCACTGCGAGTAAAGCCGGGTTTCGAGTCCGGTAGGGCAAGATTCCGCTTCCAATTTTGATTCGCTTGGTATAGGCCGCTATCACTGACATGGGGATGACCCCGTTGCTTGCTAGGCGTCCCTCTCCGACCCAGATACATTCGAAACCCTTTTCCTCTGCCCACTGAGCCTGAGCGACCATGTCTCCGAAACCATTCGGTAAATCTGGCCCCCCGGCCCGCATAGGAGCCCCCGAACTAATCATCAAACCAAAGTTGTGCATTTTACCCCTACGTTGTTTTCGGCGATCCCGTTCGCATGATAGTCAGTCAGGATGATCCAACGCCGACTGGTGTGTGTCCGGTCAATGAGACGGAGCTTCGTTTGAAAGGCCGCTGTAGGCCCGGCAGTCAACTGTTCTTTTCTGAGTGGTTCAGTTTTTAACCGGTGGTTGGTTCTAACCCGGTATCTCGAACAGCCTCTCAATGCTGTTGGGGCTTAATTAACTGCTCAATCTGAAATTGGTGAACGCAATGCCTTCGAGAGCTCGGTTAGCTCCTCGGCGGCGTCCACAGCCCAAATGAGTGATTCGAGATTGGGATTGCATCGACCTTCAGTAAGCCGAGAAAATTTGGAAGCCAGCTCCGAGGCCTCGAGCGGGTCGTGCATTGAACCTTTTTGACCGTGAACTGTGGCGCTCACCATCCTTCCGTCGACGAGCCTAATTCGGACTCGGCCACCCATTTTCCAGGCATAGGTAGCATCGAACTCTGCTGCCGGTCGGAGAGAAACTACTTTCTCCTGAAGCGCTGATATTTCAGGTTTAGAGATCTGATCAAGTTGATACGTTTCGGGGTTGGCGGGGTCAGCAATGAGCGCTGCGGCAATGTTGAATTGTGCCGAGTACTGCGCAGCCATAACAGAGATGGTCCCGTCCATATCGTTTTGGACAGCGGCTTTGGTGGGCCCATCTAATTCGATGCTCTCAATGTCTCCGGGTTGCAAGTTATGTTCGTGCCGTAGCTGTATTGCCGCTTGGATCATTGGGTGAATGTCGCTGCAGGCTGCGTACGGTTTGACGGTGATTTCGTCGAGCATCCATCTTTGCCCCAGGCGATCTGTAAGCAGATCTAGCCTCGGGTCGTCGGTAAAAATTCGGCAGAAGCCGTACCGACCGGCGAGCCCGTCTGATGAGCCCTCAAATCCGCGTGCTGCCAATAACGCTGCAGTAAGACCCCCTTCGGCTGCTCGACCGGCGTGAATTCGTTTGGCCATGCCGCCGGAAGCGGCAAATTCCATTGTGCCCGAAGCCAGTGAGGACGCGATACCGAATGCGTGGTTGAGTTCTGTTGCTCCGAAGTTTAAGAGCCGACCTGCTGCAGCAGCAGCGCCAAAGACGCCTGACATTGATGTTGGGTGGAAACCAGCCAACATATGAGAGGTGGGGCCAACTGCTATACCCGCGCGACCCATTGCCTCGTAGCCGATGACGATTGCCTCAAGCAAATCGCGTCCAGAGCAATTTAGATCTTCTGCGAGCGCAAGTGCAGCGGGTATCACGACAGCCCCCGGGTGGTTTATCGCTTCTTCGTGAACATCATCGAGTTCGAAAGCATGACCCGATGCTCCGTTAGCCAGTGCTGTCATAGCAGGTGTACTGGTTGTATTAGGTCGGCCAATAATGGTGGAGTTGCCGGTCGCTCCTGTGTCTAGGGCGTGCTCAATTACTGCGTTCGACCAAGGCTGTTCAGCGCCGAAGATTATTGATGCGGATGTATCAATAAGTCGTGCTGTAGCAAGTTCCAACAGTCTTGGGTCAACTGAACCGGCTAGTTGCGTCAAGAACTCAGCCAGTATGGCGGACTGGCTAGGGGAGGTCGGCGAGGGCATCGACAAGACGATCCATGTGCGATTTGAGATTGACGTCACAGCGCAAGAAGCGGTCGTGGAGGCCTCGGAATGAAATTGAGCCGTCCTTCACGATTACACCGCGTTCGAGGAGTTCTTGAAAGACCTTGGTTGAGTTTGTGTCAGGGTCGAGAATTTCAACCAGAAAGAAGTTGGATCGGCTACCACTGATCATCCGAAACCGGTCGAGTTCTCCGAATCTTCCTTGTACGTACTTGCGATTTTCGATAATGGTTTCAACCGTTTGTTTAACGTGTTCGTCATCGTCGAGCGCAGCGATACCCCCGGCAATTTGTAGTTGGCCCATGTTCCACGTTGGTTTCACTGCCAGCAGCGTGTCGATAATGGTTTTCGAAGCTATTCCGAATCCGATTCTTAGCCCCGCTAGCCCGAACGCCTTTGAAAATGTTCGTAGCACAGCGAGGTTCCCGTATTCGGATGCAAGATGGATGTAACCCGGCGTGTCCGAGTAGTGAACGTATGCCTCATCCAATACCACTAACGCATTTGGACAGGCTTCAATGATGCGTCGGACATCCTTTTCCTCTAGCCAGGTCCCTGATGGGCTATGCGGGTTGGTGATATAGACAATTCGCGTGTCCTCTTCTATTGCTTCGATGTAGGCGTCTACGTCTAGTCCCATTGATTCTCGGTTAGTGGCGTCATGGACTAAGACTGGAGTTCGACCCTCTGCTTCTGCGAAGAGGTGATAGATGGGAAAACACGGGCCTGGCATCTGGATCTTGTTGTCAGGGGGACAAAAGGCTCGGGTGATGAGAGAAAGAATTTCTGTCTCACCGGCACCGCAGATCACCTCGGCAGTATCGAAGCCGTAAGTTGTAGCAATTTTTTCCCTCAGGGGATCGGCGGTCCAGGAGGGATATAGGTGCAGTTTGCTAAGAGAGGCTCTGACAGCTTCGGTGGCAAGAGGTGAGGCACCGTGGGGGTTCTCTGCCGAGCCGAGTTTCGCGATGTCAGCTAATGGGATTCCGTAACGCTCGGCGACATAGTCCGCTGGCAGTCCGGGTACGTAGTATTCGGGAGTTCCTAGTCCGAGATGGGCATACTGCATTCCTCATCCAACTTTCCGACTGTGAGCTCGGGTGTACGTTCGGCTCTAGTTTGTTTCTCTTCGCCGGTGATACAAATCATCGAACGTTATTGCAGCATAATCGTTCTCTTTAAAGGGCACTTTGGTGGACTTTGAGAGGACGCCAAATGAAATGGTGATGTTCAGTTAGACCGACGTAATACCCACAGTTACGGGTAAGCGCTGTCAGGGTGGGGGCGGTATGTTTCAGCGTTCTTCTCGGCGGTAAGCCAACCCAAGCGCGGCTGGAGCTGGTGATGGTCGTTTGCGTGCTTGAACTGAAATGATGAGCAGAATTAGAAGTGTGAGAATGTATGGCAACATCGACAAAATTATTGGAGAGAAATCGACACCAAAGGTCTGGAGGCGGGTCTTTAATGCCAATGTCCCACCAAAAAGCAAGGCTCCCCAACCAACTCTGCTAGGACGCCAAGCTCCAAAAATAACGAGAGCAACGGCTATCCACCCACGACCGGCAGTTACGCCTTCAGCCCATTGGGGAGTGATGCTTAATGTCAAATAAGCTCCCGATGCGCCTGCCAGCGCCCCTCCAGCAGCTACAGCAGCAAGTCGAAGACCAAGAACAGAATGGCCTGCCGAATCAGTGGAAGAGGCAGACTCACCTGCGGCTCGTAAAGCCAGACCTAGACGAGTGCTTGAAAGGATGAGACTTACTGCTATCCCCGACAGGAGTGCCAAATAAACGATTGGGGCCTGGTTAAACAAAATTGGCCCAACCCATGGCAAATCAGACAAACGTCCCCATTCAACGGGTACCAATTCGGCACCCGGCGGTAATCCGACATAGCCCTTGCCCAGATAAGCAGCAAGGCCCAATCCTAAAATTGTGAGCGATAGACCTGAGACAACTTGTTCAGCGCCTAGCCCAACAGTGAAAAAGCCGTGAACGGAAGCCAACAAGGCCCCGCTGAGCATGGCAATTATTAAGGCCAACCAAGGGTTTTGGAATTCAACCCCTGCGATAAAAGCAGTGACAGCGCCAATGGCCATCATCCCTTCAACGCCAAGATTTAAGACGCCCGCCTTCTCAGCCAATAGTTCGCCTAACGCCGCTAAGTAGAGAAGGGCCCCAAAAGAGACTGTCGCAAAAAGCAGACCGATTAATGATGCTTCGTTCATGACTTGGCTTCCTCGGGGGTTGAGGCTGGCCCGCTGTCTAAGGTCACGCGATACCGGCTAAAGACCCCAGCTCCGATTGCACCAAATAGAACAAACGCTTGGAGAATTGTTGAAACCGAGGAAGAAACTCCAAGGGTTTGAATACTTTGACCACCTATTTGGACGGCGCCAAAGAGTAAGGCGACCGCGGCTACGCCCGATGGGCGCATAAGCGCCAAGGCAGCAACGATGATGCCCGCGAAACCGAAACCATTCGAAATCGTCTCTGTTAGACGATCGGCGGTGCCCGCTAGTTCAACACCGCCGGCTAATCCCGCTACAGCACCACTCAACACGAGCACGGTGAGGACTTTCTTGGGTAATGAGATGCCGCTGTACCGTGCCGTGGATTCGGAAGACCCAGCGATTCTTAGCTCGTATCCCCAAGCGGTGTAACGGACCGCGACAGAGGCAATGATGATCACGGCTGCTGCTATGAGCAACCCAAAATGTGCTCGGCTAAAAAGTGTTGGTAAGCGGGCCTGGTCAGGCAACATAGGAGCCAACGGAAAGTTAAATGAGTCGGGGTCTTTCCAAGGACCATGGATAAGCCATTGAACCAGCCGAATTGCGACCTCATTAAGCATCAAAGTTGTGATGATTTCGTTAACACCGAGTTTGGCTCGAGCCACTGCAGGCCCAAGTGCAAGGATGCCTCCACCGCCGATCGCTGCGACGAGCATCATTGTGATGAGTACAAGCCCAGGCCAATCACCGCCTATACGGGCCACCCAAGCTGCCCCGATTGCTCCTGCCATTATTTGGCCTTCAGCACCGATGTTCCAAAGTCCCATAGAGCCCGCAATAGCTACTGCTAAGCCGGCAAGCCCAAGAGGAACAGCGCGGTTCAGCGTTATGGCCCAAGCATCAGGATCGCCGAGTGAGGCGTCAAACATTCTTGAATAGATTCTCAAAGGGTCATGTCCAGCACCTAAAAGAAGCAGTGTGCCGACAAAGAGTGCGATGGCTAAACCTATGCCGAACGCGAGAGGCTGCCCTCCCGGTAGGGGTTGTTCCCGGAGGCTTAAACGAGGACGTTTCATGATTGCGAAGAGGGTTGCGTATCAGAGAGCATTGCCATCCCAACTTCATGTCGAGATACAGTTCGAGGATCGAACTCGCCACGGATGACGCCCCCTTCCATCACGAGAAGCCGGTCGGTTAGCGTGAGGAGTTCATCAAGGTCTTCGGAGATCATCATGACTGCCGCACCTGAATTTCGCTGATCAAGTAACAGATCTTGAATCGCCTTCACTCCTTGCACGTCAAGACCTCGTGTGGGCTGGGAAGCGACGACCACGGAAGGTTTCCCATCTAATTCTCTACCGACCAAAAGGCGCTGAAGATTTCCTCCCGACAGAGCAGCGATTGGCCCATCGGGATCACCTGATCGAACTCCGAAACGTTTGACGAGGTCAGCGCAGTAGGACAGGGCCTTTTCAGCGACAATAAACGGGCCTCGCCGTTGTTGCCGGTAAACGCGAAGTATCGCGTTGTCGGTTATGGAAAGGCGTGGTGCTAATCCGACGCCGAGGCGATCCTCAGGTATGTATGCCAGGCCAGACTGAAAGCGACGGTGAGCGCTAACCGCAGTTATGTCAGTGCCATCCATGATTAATGTGCCGTTATTTGAAAGTCGTAAACCAGCAATGACGTCAGCTAGTTCTCGTTGCCCATTGCCAGCTACGCCGGCGATACCAACTATTTCCCCTGCATGGATTCGGAAGCTGACGTCGGAAAACGCGTTGACACCGCGGTCACCTATTGCGCTTAAATTTTGTAGCTCTAGCAAAGGTTTCCCTGGAGTTGCTGCCGCAGGCCGGGCCGCAATGGCAGGAGCCGCCCCAACCATGAGACGTGCTAGTTCGTCTTGGGCCGTTGTTGCCATGTCTAATGATCCCGCAACGGTTTCGCCCTGCCTTAATACGGTGGCTTCGTCACAGATTCCGGAGACTTCATGCAATTTGTGGCTAATAAAAATAATGGAACGCCCATCATCAGCCATCCGTCGCAAGATCTCACCTAATTCGTCTACTTCACTGGGTGTCAAGACAGTGGTTGGTTCGTCAAGGATTAGCACCTGCGCATCACGCCACAACACTTTCAATATCTCCACTTTTTGGCGCTCACCCATAGATAGCTGCCACAGCGGCTGGGCCGGATCAACCTTTAATCCGTACTTGCGCGCCATATCTGCAACATCGTTCTCGACCTGGCGATTATTGATGATGGATGGGGCTGAACCGAGGACAATATTTTCAGCTACCGAAAAAGAAGGAATCAGCCGGAATTCTTGATGGACCATGCCAACTCCAGCAGACAAAGCATCAGCCGGATTTCGAAATTGGTGGGAGAGACCATGGATTTTCACTTCGCCGCTGTCGGGATGGTAGACCCCCGCGAGGATGTTCATCAGCGTTGACTTGCCGGCCCCGTTTTCTCCTAGAAGAGCATGAATTGACCGGCGCCGCACGGCGAGTCCCACTCCAGCATTCGCGACAACCCCTGGAAATGTTTTCCATATATCTGTCAATTCGACGGAGAGTTGGCCGCTATCGGCAGGAGATGAGGGTTGCGTCATCGAGAGGAGAACCTACTTTGCTTAAACGCGTTAGCGGCGCCGACGTGGGTAGTCCTCGCCGGCGCCGCTAAATGCTGTTAACAGCTAACTAACTCAGCCAGTGGATCCAATGACGCCTTCAACGAAGAACATCATCCCGAGCATTGCTCCGTCGTCCATGACTTCACCAGCACCAAGGACTTGGTTGCCGTCCTGATCCATGATTGGACCGGTGAACGGATGCATATCACCGGCAATAATGGCAGCCTTTGCGTCCATTACCTGATCAACTACGGACTGGTCGACGTCACTTGCTATTGGTGCAAGGTCAACGATTCCGTCAGCCATTGACCCCCAATAGGAGGTTGGCGCGTAATTGCCCGCTTTCGCATCCTCGATAATTTCAACATACCGAGGTCCCCAGTTCCAGACAGGGGCAGTTAGGAAAGCGTTCGGGGCGAACGCACTCATATCGGAGTTATAGGAAACCCACCGTGCGCCGGCCGCTTCAGCCTTTTCGCCTGCCGCTGTTGAATCCTGGTGCATAGCGATCACGTCGGCACCTTTATCAAGCAACGCTTGAGCAGAGTCACCTTCGACTACTGGGTCGAACCACGTGCTGGTCCAGATTACTTCTACTTGAGCGCTTGGGTTTATGGCTTGGACACCAAGGGTGAAGGCGTTAATTCCTCTTATAACTTCTGGGATTGGGAAAGCAGCGACATAGCCGATCAAACCTGAACTTGTGGCTGAACCAGCAACCATTCCGGAAAGATAACGAGGCTCATACATTCGGCCAAAGGTGTTGCCGAAGTTGCTGTCATTCATCTTGTACCCAGAGACATGTTCAAAAACAACGTCAGGGTATTCATCTGCCAACGCGAGCATGTCGTCCATATACCCAAACGAGGTACCAATAATTACGTTGTACCCCTGGTCAATGAAATCGCGAACGTAGTTAGCAAAATCAGCTGTTCCCTCAGGAACTGCCTCCACGTAAGCCGTTTCAACACCAGTTTCACTTTCCGCATACTGCCGACCTTCGTCGTGTGCATAAGTCCAACCGGCGTCGCCGACTGGGCCTACGTATACGAACGCAGCCTTTGTATCGGCACCATCGTCTCCACCGCAGCTAGTGAGTACAAAGCCCAGCCCGA
>TARA_B100000686_G_scaffold78654_1_pt1 | contig 36957 bp, 32 predicted proteins | sample TARA_B100000686 | Tara Oceans TARA_B100000686 (sample SAMEA2622733) | marine metagenome | biome: marine biome (ENVO:00000447); feature: marine epipelagic mixed layer (ENVO:xxxxxxxxx); material: "saline water (ENVO:00002010), including plankton (ENVO:xxxxxxxx)" | depth 150 m | reverse complement strand
GCATAGCAGCGTTATCTACCAACATATGTGAAAGCTCAATATCTGGATATTTCTTAGAAACATCTTCAAAAACTTCTCGCCATAATTGAGAGCATTCAAGAACATTCATTTTATCAACTGAGCAAAGTTTTTTATTACGCTTACGTGCGACCTGAAAGGCAACATGTGCAATCCTATATATTTCAGCCTCACTATAAACCATAGTATTCAACCCTATTCTCTGCTTATTATCAGATAGCTTAATTCCACGTGGCTCTCCAAAATAAATATCACCTGTTAATTCCCGAATAATAAGGATATCAAGACCTGATATTATTTCAGGCTTAAGTGTTGAAGCACCTACAAGTTCTGAATAAAGAAATACTGGTCGCAAATTTGCAAAAAGATTCAAATCTTTACGTATGGATAACAATCCTTGTTCTGGGCGCTTATCTCTTGAAAGCATGTCATATTTTAAACCGCCAACAGCTCCTAATAACAAAGCATCGGCTTCCATAGCAAGCTTACGGGTCTCTTCTGGATATGGGTTTCCAGTTACATCCACAGCACATCCCCCCAATAAAGCTGTTTCCATCTCAAATTTCATTCCATCACTATTAAGTGCTTCTAATACACGTACTGCTTGAGCAATAATCTCAGGACCAATACCATCACCAGGTAAAATTACGATTTTCATAAATTTTCTCAGTAAATAACTTCGTTAAGTAAATAACCAAGGTTGCTCAATCCGCCTTCTAGCCTCAAAATCTTCTATTTTTCTTGTATGCTGTAGCGTGAGTCCAATTTCGTCTAAGCCATTTAACAAATTATTTTTTCTAAAACAATCGATATCAAAGTGATGAACCTTACCAGTAGGCGTGGAAACCGTCTGATTTTCCAAATTGATATCAAGAGAATAACCTACATTTAAATCTATTTCATAAAACATCTGATCAACAATATTCTCACTTAGCACAATAGGTAATAATCCGATTTTAAATGAATTATTGAAAAATATATCGGCATAGCTAGGAGCCAATATCACTTGAAATCCATAATCCTGAAGAGCCCATGGAGCATGTTCTCGGCTTGACCCACAACCAAAATTTGCACGTGTCAATAAAATTTTTGCCCCACGGAACCTCGTATGGTTAAGAATAAAATCTGGATTTAATGTGCGTTGAGAAACATCTTTACCTGGCTCACCATGATCTAAATAACGCCATTCATCAAATAAATACTGGCCAAAACCAGATCGTTTTATTGATTTCAAAAACTGCTTAGGAATGATTGCATCTGTGTCAACATTTGCACGATCTAGTGGCGCCACTAATCCTTGACAATGAACAAATTTTTTCATTTATATGAGACTACTCTTTATTTTTTATAAAATAATATTATTCAATTTATCTGGCGACTTATAAGTTTAAGCCTAATAACAAATTTAAATATTTTCCAATAAAATCGTCATGTACTTGTATACAGGCTTCGCACATCTGCAAAATGACCACATACTGCTGCTACTGCTGCCATAGCAGGGCTTACTAAATGAGTGCGGCCAGCCTGGCCCTGCCTACCTTCAAAATTACGATTTGAGGTAGAAGCACAACGCTCACCTGGTAATAGATAATCATCATTCATTGCTAGACACATTGAACAGCCTGGTTCTCGCCATTCAAATCCAGCCTTAAGAAATATCTTATCTAACCCTTCTTCTTCTGCCTGCATCTTTACTAAACCAGAGCCTGGGACAACCATAGCAAGCTTAATATTCTCTGCAATATATTTATCCTTTACTACTGCTGCTGCTTCCCTTAAATCTTCAATCCGTGAATTAGTACAGGAACCAATAAAAATTTTATCTAAATAAATTTCACTGATTAGCATATTTGGCATTAGCCCCATATATTTCAAAGCACGCTGTATGTCATTACGTTGTACTGGATCAGCAATTTTTAATGGGTCGGGGATTCTCCCATCGATTGCAGCAACCATCTCAGGAGATGTTCCCCAAGTTATTTGTGGCTTTATCTGCGTTGCATCAATACTTACAACATGATCAAAATTTGCTCCTTCATCACTTCTAAGTGTACGCCAATAACTAACTGCCTTTTCCCATAAACTTCCTTTTGGTGCAAATGGTCGCCCACTAATATATTCAATAGTAGTATTATCTACTGCTACCAAACCAGCACGCGCACCTGCTTCAATTGCCATATTACAAAGTGTCATGCGACCTTCCATAGACAAACTACTAATAGCTTTTCCTGAGAATTCAATGGCATATCCAGTACCACCAGCTGTTCCAATTTCCCCAATAACAGCAAGCGCCAAATCCTTAGCAGTAACACCAGGATCAAGATCCCCTTTTACTAAAACCCTCATGCTTAACGATTTTTTCATTGATAAGCACTGTGTTGCTAGAACATGCTCTACCTCAGATGTGCCAATTCCAAAAGCAAGACATGCAAATGCACCATGCGTACTGGTATGTGAGTCGCCACATACAACCGTCATGCCAGGTAATGTCGCACCCTGCTCTGGGCCAATGACATGAACTATTCCCTGGCGCGTATCATTCATCTTAAATTCAACTATACCCAACTCTTCACAATTCCGGTCGAGAGTTTCAACCTGCAACCGTGAGATAGGATCGCTTATTCCATTCGTACGATTAGTAGTCGGAACATTATGATCTGCAACCGCAAGAATCGAATCTTCACGCCAGATTTTGCGTCCAGCAAGTCTTAATGATTCAAATGCTTGTGGGCTAGTAACTTCATGAACCAGATGGCGATCTATATAAATGAGTGCCGTTCCGCCCTGTCCGTTATGGACGACATGATTCTCCCAAAGTTTATCGTATAAAGTTTGCATTCATAAAAGGTCTTATTAAAAATAAGATTATCTCATAATGTAGTTATATAACCTGCTATTTTTTCTTTCTTATTAGCTATCTAATGTTAACTTTTCGTATTATTAATCCCAAACCTAAAAACGCAGCTAATCCACTCATACTAAATGTAAACTCTGGTCCTAGCCAATCCCATGCATAACCACTGAATATCCCACCTAGTGCTCCCCCAAGTCCAAATGTAAAGCTTGTATAAAAAGCTTGACCTTTAGCTTGATGACGGCCACGAAAGAAATGATGTATCACCATCATAGCTGCAGCATGATGTGCTCCATATGTTACAGCATGTAAAATTTGCGCTATTAGGATAATGACTGGCCATTCAACACCCCACCCAATCATTAAAAATCTAATAACTGCACAGCAGAAACTAAATACAAGAATATACTTTAAGCCAAACCATTTCATTACTCTAGGTATAAGAAAAAAAACACCTATTTCACATATAACCCCGATGGCCCAAAGCCAACCGATAACACCCTTACTATATCCATGCTCTACCAAATAAATTGAATAGAACGTGTAATATGGGCCATGAGCAAAAGCCATTAACAGGCATGCAATAAAAAAAGCTAGTATGCTAGGTTTTTTAAATATTTGTTTGATGGATAAACTATCTGTAGAATGAGAAATGACTTCTGCTTCAGGTACTCGCCAAGAGAAAAAAACAATACCTAATTTAAATCCAAGAACCCACCATAATAGAGATACAATCTCTGTAGTATCTAACAAATACCCTATGCCTACTACAGCACAAACAAATCCAACTGAACCCCATGCACGAATACTGCCATATCTGGCCGTACTATCCCCAAGATGAGATAGAGTAGTTGCCTCTATTAGCGGAAGTGATGCACTCCAAAAGAAGCTCATCAACATCATTACAATAAATAACCAATAAAATGATTCTCCAAAGAAAATTCCACAGTAGCTTATTAGGCCAGTAATTGCAGCTAATTGCACAATTAGCATCTTTCTACCAGTGTAATCAGCAAGCCAACCCCATGCAGTAGGAGCAAAGATGCGCGTAACATGTAGTAAAGACATCAATATACCAATCTGAAATGCGTCAAAAGAAAGAGACTGGAGATAGAGACCCCAATAGGGAGAGAATGCACCTATAAATGCAAAATGGAAAAAATAGAATCCAGAAAGGCGCCAATAGGGAATTGATTGCATCAGTTCATATTCGATAATTAACTACATTACAATTTACTTACGGTAAATGTTTAAAAGAAACAAAATGCTACTCTAAATTTATTATTATGATGCAGTCTAAAAATCTCATACAAAATCTAAATACTAAAATATAATCTAGGGAGTTGCCGGCCCAGGCTAATGAATTATTAGTCAAATTCTATACTTCTCAATCAATTTTAAGAGAAACCAGCTACTAGAAGGATAAACTCTACTATAAATAAAATTATTTTCATTATAAAAATTTATAGAATAGCACTTAGGAGTTTTAATTATAGCTAATCAGATAGTTAACAAAGAATGACAAACTGCTAATATCAATCTAGCTTTAAAGATACAGTTACGGCGGAGATTAAGTGGTTTTTTAACCATATTATGAAATATTCATAGATTAAAATATATAAATACTATATCTATTTGTAATTATAAAGCACTAAGAATAGTCAAAGACAGTTTCCAATGCAGGCTTATTTAAAATTTATAAAAAGTTCAAATAAATACATAGAACCCCGTCAATTATGCTGAATAAATCTACACTATATCCAGTCAAGACCAAAATAATCAAATACGTTTTTTAAATTCATTAGTACGGGTATCAACTTCTATCATATCTCCAATCTCAACAAAAGCAGCAACCTGTATTTGATAGGAGGTCCCTTTCAATTTTGCTAGTTTCATTACTTTTCCTGATGTGTCTCCACGAACAGCAGGCTCAGTATATTCAATCTCACGAACTATTGTAGTTGGAAGCTCGACTGAAATAACTTTGCCATTATAAGATGTCAGTTTGCAAACATCTTCCATACCATCAATTAAATAATTCAACACTCCCGGCATACTATCTGCTTCAACTTCTATTAGATTATACTCGCTGTCCACAAATACATATAACGGGTCTGAGAAATATGAATAGGTACAATCTTGTTGATCTAATATAGCCATATCAAACTTCTCATCAGCTCTATATACTACTTCTCTTACTGCATTAGAAAGAAGGTTCTTCAATTTCATCCTAACTACAGAAGCATTCCGTCCAGATTTAGTAAATTCAGATTTCTGTACGATCATTGGCACACTATCAACCATCGCAACATTACCTACACGAAGCTCCATTGCTGTTTTCATGTCTAGCCCTATATTTGAAGTCAAGAAAAAATAACTATTTGAAATTCACAAAAATTCTATTTTTTTATATGTTCCAGATTATATCTGATCTTTTCTACTAAACTCTATCAGGTTAGATGCAAGATCGCCTATAGATATTATCTGTTTAATCCACCTTTTATTATATTCCTCCAACTTGGCCACATGCTCTACAAAATTAGGCCATGTATTTTTTAACTGACCGTTACCATTCCATGCCTGCCATAAATAAAAAACAGACTTTGCCATCTCTGGGGACATGCTCTTCGTATAAAGACTAAGAAATGCCTTTAATTTATCTTGATGGGCTTTCTCGGCCTGAGGATAAATATTCCATACAAAGGCCCGCCCCGACCATTGAGCCCGAATAAACGAATCTTCTCCACGTACAAAATTTATGTCACATGCCCAGAGTAATTGGTCATATCTCTTCTGATCTAAAAATGGAATAATACATACGCGCAAGTTACTAGATTGCAATAACTGTCCAACCTTAGGAGAATTAACTCCAAAGAAAATACTAATAACATCACTGATTAAATTTTGCGGAATGAAAATACATACTGGAACGTCTGATATAACACATGCTGTCAATAAATCTTTTATCGGAGCATCATCATAATGAAATAAGGAGATATATAATTCCCCGTCCCTGCGTGATTGTAAGCCCATTTCTTGCCAAAACGCATCCTGTGAAAAATTGTTAAATGTAACTCGGTTAGACAATAAATCTTTTTCTAATAACAGCCCACCTGTGCCCGCAACAAATCCTGGAAAGAAAAAATATTTTGTTAAGGGTAAATATGGATGAAATGATGGCAAATGATGACAGTCTAATATCCAATACTCTGCGCTAAGATACTCAAGGTTTATCCAAACTGGTTGCTGTACTAAATCTGCCATTGCTAAAACATAATTATCAGGCAGTTTACAAGCAAACGCCTCAATTACCACGTCAGCAGGCTTTACTCTGACAAAATCTTCGTCCCAGAAACAGATTTCAACGCCCTGCATCCTCTGCTGCTCTTTCTCAACATCTAGAGCTGGCTCAATCACTGAGAAAGTAGCAAGGTCATTAACCCAAAGCTTAACTTCTAGGCCATGTTCCTTTACTAGCTGGCGTGCAAGCCTCCAGCAAAATCCAATATCACCAAAATTATCAATGACAGAACAGAAAATATCCCAACGTATTTTCATTAAATACAATTTAGCTGTTATACCTGCCACAAAACATCATGATTAATAATTATTTTTATCAGACTAAATGAAATAATTGAATTTAAGCTTCATCAGGTTCAGGATTCTCTGTAGACTCCGGTTTAATCCCATTCTTAAATATAGACCTTTCACTAGAAACTTTACTTGGAATTTTTGGTGTTAAGCAGTTGACATCTTCATTCTGAGCTCGGTTACGTAATGCATGATCCATCAATACTAACGCCATCATTGACTCAGCAATAGGAGTAGCACGAATTCCAACACAAGGATCATGCCTACCATGAGTTTCTATAATTATAGGCTTTCCAGATTTATCAATTGATCGGCACTCCAAACGAATACTTGAAGTAGGCTTAACCGCAATATTTACAACAATATCTTGCCCTGTTGAAATTCCTCCTAATATTCCACCTGCATTATTACTAAGAAACCCTTCTGGTGTAATTTCATCTGAATGCTGAGTACCTTTTTGTTGAATACTAGCAAAACCAGCTCCGATCTCAACACCCTTAACGGCATTAATACTGACCATAGCATGTGCAATATCGGCATCTAACCGGTCATAAACAGGCTCCCCCCACCCAACAGGAATATTTTCTGCTACTACAACAATCTTTGCACCAATTGAGTCACCAGATTTATGTAATTTTTTCATATACTCTTCTAGTTGAGGAACAATATCAGAGTTTGCAGAAAAAAATGGATTACTATGTACTGCGTCCCACTGCTTAAATGGAATTTTTATTGGCCCTAATTGTGCCATATAACCTCGTATTTCAATACCAAATTTTTCGTTTAACCATTTCTTTGCTATAGATGCAGCAGCTACCCGAACTGCGGTTTCACGAGCAGAAGCTCGTCCACCACCACGATGATCCCTAACCCCATATTTTTGCCAGTAGGTATAATCTGCATGTCCAGGACGAAAAGCTTCCATTATCTTACTATAATCTTTACTACGCTGGTCCTCATTACGAATTAATAAGGCTATAGGAGTGCCTGTAGTTTTACCTTCAAAAACACCAGAGAGAATCTCGACTGTATCAGACTCTTTCCGCTGAGTTACATAGCGGGATGTGCCAGGCTTGCGCCAATCGAGCTCTTGCTGAATATCACTAGAAGATAGTTCCATACCAGGCGGACAACCATCAACAACACAACCAATAGCCGGGCCATGAGACTCTCCAAAAGAAGTTACACAAAAAACCTTTCCAATTGTGTTACCAGACATTTCAACTCACTTATTTTAATAATTTAAGATATTAATTCTAGCACGAGCAGTTAAAATTATATCTATCTGTTTTTCAAAAATTTTTGTAGCATTTGAAGCCCCCATCCCACACCAAATCCTGTAACGTCATCACTAACTGCTCCTAATCCCCCGGTATTTCTACTTGAAGAAAGATCCATATGAATCCAAGGGGTTTTACCAACAAATTTACTTAGAAATAACGCGGCAAGTATATGATCTGCTTCAGACTCCATTGAACACTGCTTAACATCAGCAATTGTACTTTTCAACTTTATTGCATAATCTGAATCCATTGGAAATGCCAACACTCTTTCACCACAAAGTTTCCCTGAATCTATAGCCTGCTTTGTTAAATTTTCATTATTACTAAAAAAACCACTATAACGTGAGCCAAGAGCTACCCACATTGTACCAGTAAGCGTTGCAAAATCTATCACCATATCAGGACACTTTTTTGCTGCTAAACTCAATGTATCTGCTAACACCATGCGACCTTCTGCATCTGTATTTATGATCTCGATTGTATCTCCGCTTAATGCAGTAACTACATCATTTTGCTTATATGCACGAGGACCAATATGGTTTTGTGCTATCGCAAGCCAGCAGTCGATATTTATATCCAGTTTAGCCCTAGTTGCTGCGAGAAAAATTCCTAAAGCTACAGCTGATCCATTCATATCTTCATGCATTCCATGCATATAACGTGCCGGCTTAAGGTTATGGCCTCCAGTATCAAAACAAATACCTTTTCCTACTAATGCCACAGTTTTATCTGCCCCTTTTACTAGCCTCTGTAAATGAACAATACCGGCATCTTCTGAATCACTACCCTGTGCTACAGCAACAAATGCACCTGCTCCAATTTTACGTAGTTTCTTTAAATTATACTTTTCGTATTTCCAACCTTCTCTCTTTGCAATTTTCTTAATACGGCTACAATATAAAGCAGGGGTTAATTCGTTTGGTGGCAAAATAGTAAGCTCACGTGAAAATATATTACCCTCTGCTTTACTACGCTGTAATGTAAAACCATTGACATCTTTGTATCCATGTAAAATAATCTTTTCAAGATTATTTCTAGGCAGTTCTTTCTTATTAGTTTTTAGAGATGGCATCATTGCACCATTGACCCACGTCACAAATACCGCTAATTCTGCTAATTTTTTCTTCTCCTTAATGCTCCCGTATACACAAATTTGAACTACCTGAGGATCCTCTTCTAAAAGTAATTTTAATGCTTTACGCATACATGTTTGCTGCTCAAAAACAGGCTGTTTTAGGTCTATAATGACCCATGCACATAAAGAACCATCGCTTAGATTAGCGCTAACCGGATGTCTACAAATTTCTGCAAGCTTCATCTTACGCCTCAATAGCAATGCTTCTAGAGCATCCTTGCCGTAAAAAGAAAGCTGGTTTACAGTCTTTCCTGATGATCTACTAAATTTTGGTAATATTACTAATAACTGATTGATTTTATCAGACTGACTTAAAGGTAATTTTTTTTGTATAAGTTTTGCGATCATATGTATTAATCCTATGAATAATTAACTGGTATTATATACACCATATCTTATAGATAAATTAGAGATTCTTTACATCATTCTTTTAATCCTACTACAATCATCTTTTCAAATGCGCCAGTACCTAGAATTAATGCAACATGTTCTTGAACAAGGTTATGAGAAATCAGACCGCACCGGAACCGGTACACTTTCAGTTTTTGGCTATCAAATGCGCTTTAATCTCGCAGATGGATTTCCATTAGTGACCACTAAGAAGTGTCATCTTAAATCCATTATCTATGAGTTACTCTGGTTTTTACAAGGTGGCACAAATATAAAATATTTAAATGACAATGGTGTCTCTATCTGGGATGAGTGGGCAGATGAAAATGGAAACTTAGGCCCTATTTATGGTTGTCAGTGGCGCTCCTGGCCAAAAGCAGATGGGCAGTATGTTGATCAAATTACTCAGATTATAAAGCAAATTAAAGAGACTCCTGACTCAAGACGTATGGTTGTTTCAGCCTGGAATGTAGGTGATTTAGATAAGATGAAATTGCCTCCATGCCATGCATTATTCCAATTTTATGTTGCCGATGGAAAACTATCTTGCCAACTTTATCAACGTAGTGCAGATATTTTTCTTGGCGTGCCATTTAATATTGCCTCTTATGCACTACTTACATTAATGGTAGCGCAAAGTTGCAATTTAAAACCAGGCGATTTTATCCATACTCTGGGCGACGCTCATCTATATCTCAACCACCTTAACCAAGCCCAGGAGCAAATTTCACGCCAACCAAGAGAATTACCTGTAATGCGATTAAACCCTTCAGTTCTAAATATTTTAGACTACAATTTTACAGATTTCACACTGGAGAATTATAATCCTCATCCAATAATTAAAGCTCCAATCGCTGTATGAAACCAAAAATCTCATTAATAGCAGCAGTAGCACCTGGCGGTATAATTGGATTTGAAAATAAAATGCCTTGGCACTTACCCCGTGATCTACGTTATTTTAAAAGAACAACTTTAGGACGCCCAATAATAATGGGAAGAAAAACTTTTGAATCATTAAATTGTAAGGCACTCCCTAAGCGAAGAAATATAGTAGTAACTAGAAATTATAGCTATAAAGCACCTGGATGTGATGTTGTCCATTCACTTAATGAAGCAATTAATATTGCTGGTAATGTAAAAAAAATTTTTATTATTGGTGGCGGACAATTATATGCATCAGCTATCTCCTTAGCAGATGAAATACATTTAACTCAAATTGAAAATAAGGATAAAACAGGAGAATTATTTGCTTTATTCAAAGGCGACACTTTTTTTCCAAAAATTAATACATTTGAGTGGAAAATAATTCATGAAGGAAGAAGATTCCTTGCCACAAAAAATATACAAAATCTAACAAATGGAAAAGATAACTGGATTTATTTCCAACGTTTTATATACATCAGAGTATCTAAAAAAAATTCTAAATTAGATATAAACACCTAGTCTATAGCCTTACAAAACAAATACGTCAGGTAATGGAAAGCCATTAAAATTACTAGCATATGTAGTAGTATATGCTCCTGCATTTGGGATATAAATAAAATCTCCTTCTTGAATATCTGCAGGTAACATTTCATCACGTAATAAAATATCAACAGAGTCACAAGTTGGGCCAGCGACAGTCCAGGGAACACTATGCCCATCACGATCCGTAATGATTCTGTAGCGAAGCCCTTCAGTAATTTCTATAACTCCACCAAATATTCCTGCATCCCAATACATCCATTTTTTACCGCTACGAGTAGTAGTGCCTAATACTCTACAAATAAAATATCCTGAATCAGATACCAAATAGCGGCCTGGCTCTGCCATAATTCGAACATCCTCAGATAGACCCTCTATAGCCTTATTGACAACCTCTCCAATTACTTCAATTGATGGGATAGGTTTAACATATTGCACAGGAAAACCACCACCTATATTCAGAAGCCTTGGACTTAATCCAGCAAGACGCATATTATTAAATACTTTCTTAGCTCGTGTTATTCCAACCTCCCAATTTAAAGGGTTACGGCACTGCGATCCAACATGAAAAGTGACGCCAATAAGTGCGACATTAAGCTTTGCAGCTTCATTAATGATCTCGTTTATATCAGAAGAATGTGTTCCAAATTTTCCAGCTAACGGCCAGTCACTCCCAATATTAGGGGTATCTATACGCAAATACATTTTTGCATCTTGCTTAATATTTACAATCTTACGTAACTCTTCAATACTGTCTAATGCAAACCACTCAACACCTTTAGATGATGCATACCTTATATAGTCACTTGATTTAACAGGGTTACTATAATATATTTCTTGCGCAGCCACACCTAGACTAATTAAGAGATCAAGCTCAGAAATAGAAGCAATTTCAAAACCAACACCTTCATGAATTAGTGTCTTTAGCACTCGCTGGTCTGGGTTAGCCTTTACCGCATAATGAGGATGTATACGTGGCATTGCAACTTTAAATCGCTGCGCTTTTTCTCGAATAATATTTCTGTCAAGTAATAAAAAAGGCTTACTATATTTTCTTCTTACCGCTGCCCGAACATGTTCAAAATCAAGACTAACTTCGAGATGATCTTGAGATTCTATTTTTTCCCTTATTTTCTTTTGAGTTGCTGTTGCACGCATTTGCATTAAAATTTTCCTTAGAGAAAACTAAGTAACGGGGATATGAATATTGACCAAATCATCAAAAGAAAAACAACTCTTTCTTTCATAAAAACTCTCTCTACTAATTAAATTTAGGCGGATTATAAGCTACATTTCAAATGAAGAAAATAACTTACTATAACGTAAAAAATAAATATAGCGGCCTTACCTAATAAAAATATATAAAACTATTATTAATTGTTTTATATATTTTTTCCAAGATAGAACTTGAATTTAATTCTCAAAAATTGCCAGCAACATATTCCAAAAGCCATATGCTATGAAATTCTTTATTTCCCCCTTTGAAGAAAATTCCATTTTATATAGATTGAATTTATGTTTTTGGTAAAGTTACGCCTTGCTGGCCTTGATATTTTCCTCCACGATCTTTATACGAAGTTTCACATACCTCATCAGACTCAAAAAATAGAACCTGGGCCACCCCTTCATTTGCATAAATTTTAGCAGGGAGAGGTGTTGTATTTGAAAACTCTAATGTTACAAAACCTTCCCACTCTGGTTCAAATGGTGTGACATTTACAATGATGCCACAGCGAGCATAAGTTGACTTACCAAGGCAGACTGCTAAAACATTGCGAGGAATACGAAAATACTCAACTGTTCTAGCTAGAGCAAAAGAATTTGGTGGAATTATACAGACGCCATTCTTTACATCAACAAATGAATTAAAATCAAAATTTTTTGGGTCTACAATTGTAGAATTTAAATTAGTAAATAGTTTAAATTCATCAGAGCAACGTATGTCGTAGCCATAGCTTGAAGTTCCGTAAGAAACTATCTTGTGGCCACTAGCATGCTTAATTTGACTTGGTTCAAAAGGTTCAATCATACCCTCCTCTTCCACCATTCTTCTAATCCATTTATCTGATTTTATAGTCATAATTTTGAAAAATACATAATTAATTATAGACACACAAAATGTAAATTACTATTGATTTGTATAAGCCTAGTTAAGTATTCTGTACCACAATATCAGGAAATAAAGAAGTATGATCCTTTGATAAATTTGCTACTTTTCCTGCCGTGAGGCGAGCAATACTACAATAAATTTGTGCTATATCTCCCTCTGGCTCTTCTGCCACAGTAGGAGCACCCGAGTCAGTATGCTCTCTAATTCTAATATCAAGAGGAAGAGAGCCAAGTAGTTCAACAGCATAATCTTTACACATTTTACCCCCCCCACCCTCGCCAAAAATAGGTTCATTAAAACCACATTTTGAGCAAATATGAAAACTCATATTTTCCACAACACCTAGAATAGGGATACCAACCTTTTCAAACATTTTCAAACCTTTGCGAGCATCTAATAATGCGATATCTTGAGGTGTGGTAACTATAACAGCACCTGTGACTGGAACTTTCTGTGCAAGTGTCAGTTGTATATCGCCCGTACCTGGAGGCATGTCAACAATTAGATAATCTATATCTTTCCACCGAGTATCATTTAGTAACTGTTGCAGTGCCTGTGTTACCATTGGACCACGCCATACCATAGGTGTTTCTACATCGATTAATAACCCAATAGACATGAGCTGCAGCCCATGCGCCTCTAACGGCTCCATATGTTTACCATCTTTAGATTCAGGCCTGCTATTCACTCCTAACATTTGTGGCTGCGATGGGCCATAAATATCAGCATCTAGAACTCCAACAGAGGCGCCTTCATACGCTAGTGCAAGCGCAATATTAACTGCAGTTGCCGATTTCCCTACTCCTCCCTTCCCAGAAGCTATGGCTATGATATTCTTAACGCCAGGTAAACGTTGCACCCCATGTTGTATTGCTCGTGAAATAATTTTACAAGTTATATTAACCTCTATTTTCCTAATATTTGAGATTGTCCTAAGCTTTTCAATAATTTGATTACGAATGCTCTTAGCTAGATGCTTTGCCGGGTAGCTCAATATAATATCAATCGATACATCATTAGAATTTATTCTAGTTTCACCCACCTCACCGCTCGTTACATAATCTTTTCCGGTATTTGGATCAATAATTTCTTTGAGAGCAGATTGCACCTGTTGTTCTAAAATTGTCACTTTATAGTTCCTTTTCTTGAACGTGTAAATATATTTTGCATAATAAATTCTAACAAATATCAGATCAAGGCATACAGTTTGTTACAATCTCCATTTGTCTAACTTCAATATGCAATTAATGAGCAAGCGAAAAATTCTAATTACCGCTGCACTACCCTATGCTAACGGCAGTATTCATCTAGGCCACTTGGTAGAATATATTCAGACTGATATCTGGGTACGCTTCCAAAAAATGTGCCTGCCTAAAGAAAATGGGCATGAAGTTTATTTTGTATGTGCAGATGATGCGCACGGAACCCCTGTAATGCTACGTGCAGAAAGAGAGGAGACAACACCTGAAGAGCTAATCAACCAAGTGCATAATGAGCATCTAAAGGATTTTACAGCTTTTCATATTGAGTTTGACAATTATTACACCACACACTCTACAGAAACACGTGAATATTCTGAAAATGTTTATAGAAAGCTACAAACTGCTGATCCCAGTCTAATTACCACAAAAAATATTCAGCAATTCTATGATCCGGATAAGGGCATATTTTTACCAGACCGTTTCATCAAAGGAGAATGCCCGAAATGTAATGCAAAAGATCAATATGGTGATAATTGTGAAGTATGTGGGGCGGCATATGCGCCTACTGACCTGATAGGACCATACTCTACTATATCTAACGCTTCGCTAGTGCTAAAAACCTCAAAACACTTCTTTTTTAGGCTATCTGATGAACGATGTATAAATTTTCTAAGACATTGGACACAAAAAGAAAATCACCTACAATCTGAGGCCGCGAATAAAATGCAGGAATGGCTAGGAAAAACAGGACAAAATAATTTATCTGATTGGGACATTTCACGAGATGAGCCATATTTTGGATTCGAAATCCCTGATGCGCCTGGTAAATATTTTTATGTTTGGCTAGATGCACCAATTGGCTATATGGGAAGTTTTAAAAACTTATGCACCCAGAAAAACATTAATTTTAATGAGTTCTGGAAGAAAGGTTCAACAACTGAACTTTATCATTTTATAGGAAAGGATATTCTCTATTTTCATGCTTTATTCTGGCCAGCAATGCTAGAATATTCCGATTATCGCACCCCTACTAAAATTTTTTCTCATGGGTTCCTTACCGTAAATGGAGAAAAGATGAGCAAATCAAAAGGTACATTTATTACTGCTGAGAATTATATTAGCCATGGATTGGATCCTGAGTATCTACGATATTATTATGCGGCTAAATTGAACGGAACAATGGAGGATATTGATCTGAATCTGGATGATTTTATAGCCCGTGTAAATAGCGATTTAGTTGGGAAGTATGTAAATATTGCTAGCCGCGCCGCTGGCTTCTTAGTCCATCATTTTGATGGCCATCTTGCAAATATTACATCTCTGGACTATGAAGGGCCTATAGAGTTAAAAGAGCTTAAATCTAGCGTGCATAAGCTACATCATGAACTATTAAATGAAATAGACCCTATCCAGGCACATATGCAAAATCGCCGTTACAACCAAGCAATTGCCATAATTATGGCGCTTACTGATAAAGTAAATGAATTTTGGGACCAACAAAAACCTTGGGAAAAGGCAAAACAGATAAAAAACTCACCAACAAAACTTGCTATGAATCACCCGATAAAATTTTCTCTTCATTTAGTATCAAGTATCACAATTGAGTGCTTTAAGATCCTTACTATTCTCCTTAAGCCAGTTCTACCGGTACTAGCTGAAAGAGCTGAATCGTTTCTAAATGTTGATCCTTTACGGTGGGTTGACTTGAAAAAATCATTGGAACCAGGTCACCAAATTCAAGCATATAAACACCTAATAACCCGCATTGATCGAAAAAAAATTAATGCTATGATTGAGGCTAGTAAGTAAATCGACAGATGCCAGTGAATCTCTATCCTGCAACAAAATCATACCTCCTCGGAGATCTTTTATCTAAGGTATCACGGTCATTTTATTTAACTCTTGCAGTTTTACCCGCATCAGTACGTACCCAGGTTGGCCTTGCCTATCTCTTTGCCCGTGCAGCTGACACGATCACAGATACAGATTTAATAAAACAATCCGAACGGATCATTCACCTAAAAAATTTTCAGAAGCTTTTTATCCTAGATACTATAGACTGGAAAATAGTCCGATCTATTCAGACCGCCCTAATTTCACATCAGGCACTACCTGCAGAACGGATTCTTCTCGAAAAATTAGAAGATTGCTTTCAAGTATATCTTGAATGTGAGCTTTCTGATCGAATTCGTATCAATGATCTTATGGTGACTCTTACAAAAGGTATGGAAATGGATCTTGAATTATTTCAGGGCAGCACGGCTAAAAATATAATTGCACTAAAAACACAAAAGGACCTAAGCACTTATACTTACTATGTTGCTGGATGTGTAGGACAATACTGGACGAACCTTATGTGCGCCAACTTATCTTCATTAAATCAATGGGATGTAGAGAAAATGAGTGCTATCGGCATAAATTTTGGCAAAGGGCTTCAACTGACTAATATCATAAAAGATATAGCTAAGGATCTAAATCGAGGGCGCTGCTATATCCCAACATCCTTGCTTAAAACTACAGGACTATCACCTAATGATATCCTACAACCTGAGTCTTGGGACTCTTTTCAACCGGTACTAAATACACTTATACAACAAGCCACTAAATACCTAGACCAGGGATGGGATTATACGTTAGCTATTCCAAGATCTGAAATAAGACTTCGCCTTGCTTGTATGTGGCCGATTCTTTTGGGTGGAGAAACTCTAAAATTAGTACAAAATTCCCCTAGTGTACTAAACCCAAATTACCAAACAAAAATAACAAGAGGCTGTGTCTATAAGGTAATTAGCTTAACGACTATTAGCTGTGGATCAGATTTTGTTGGAACAATTTATTGGAAAAATCTTTATAAGCAATTAACAGCACGATAAACATCTATTCTATATCATAGTAATTTACTTATTCTTGATACGAACAGATATACTACTCAAAATCAACTGGCTTTGCGGAGTAATTAAAGAGATATTATCAGGAATTTCACTAGTATAAATTGTACTATCAAACTACATGAAAATGATATGTACAAAGCTGACTAATTACTAATTGTATTTAAGCCAAATTTGCTTTTATTCCAATTGGGATATATCAAGGAGTGTTGAAAAATTATTTGTATCGATATTCTTATCAAATGGTAATACTCCCAATAGTGGGAAATTTAATCGAGATTTTAGCGCATGAAAATTCTCATCAAATGAATCCATTTTAGGGTCTATCTTATTAGCCACCCAGCCAACTAATTTCAGCCCAGCTGCTTGCGCAATTTTTGCTGTCATTAGTGCATGATTAAGACACCCAAGACGCATTCCCACTACTAAAATTAATGGGAGATTCAAGGAACAAGCCATATCTGCAACATTATTATGCCCGTTCAAGGGAACCATGATTCCTCCTACGCCTTCAACAATGACTACATCTGCAATTCTCTGTAAATTGCAATATGCCTGCCTAATAAAACTAATATCTATTTCTATACCGGCCTTTTTAGCCGCTAGATGAGGAGCAATTGGTGGAACAAATGAATAAGGATTAACCCATTCTTTCGGAGCATCTACAGAACTTGCTGCAATGATTGCTTGAACGTCAGCCCATTCTCCACATACAGAGCCAGTTACAACCGGCTTCATACCTATAGCAGATTTTCCGCGGCCCGAGAAAGCACTTAATAAAGCACAGCTGACTATAGTCTTACCTATACCAGTGTCTGTACCAGTAATAAAATAACTTTGTGCCATAGATTTTTTTAGCCAATAGCTATAAATATTTGCTTATAAATTAGTCTCGAACTAATCTAGCCTTTGGATCAAACTCTATTATATTTTGACCATCTGTATTTTTTTTCGATTCTAATTTCCATGCATGGCCATAAACTAACTCAAAAGTAACAGGCAATTTTCCATTTTTTCGAAAGGATTCATAATTATTTAATACTTTCTGCCACCCAACCTTCCCTGTTAGCCCTCGTTTTCTCTCATGCAAAACATTATGTGCACCCATAGCCTTAAGTTCTCGCATCACGCTAATGACATCATCATAAGTGAGTGTTATATATTCCATATCCATAACTGGCATAGAAAATCCTCTATACACTAAGATATCCCCAATATCATGCATATCAATAAAATGATTAACATGGTTTTTATCGTCCATGCCTAAGAATGCCTGACGTAATTCATGCAAAGTATCTGGTCCAAAAGTACTAAACATAAATAATCCTTCTTGCTTTAGAACACGATACATTTCTGAGAATGTATCTTCTATATTATTACACCATTGCAATGATAAATTAGACCAAATTAAATCAATAGAAGAGCCTCGTATCGGTAACTGTTCGATGTCACCGCATACATAATTTGTAATATTTTTTTGAGCAGAAAATATCTGTTTCCACCAAGAAGAGGCCATAGGGCGAGCCTGATGATGCATTGATAAGGCTAGGTCAAGTGCTAAAATTTTGGTTTTTGGATAACGACATGCTAATTTACGCCCTCCGTAACCAGTTCCGCTACCAGCATCTAAAATTGACAAAGGATTACATTTGATATAATCAAGCCTTGATAGCATTCGATCATTTACTTCTCGCTGTAACATTGATACCTTGTCATACTCAGCAGATGCACGCTCAAAAGAAGCACGTAACTGTCGTTTATTTAAAATATGGTCACTATTCATATACGGGTCGCCTCGAATATACTACTTAAAAATTGATCCGTATGAGACAGAAATGGTATATGACCGCAATCTGGTAATATAATTAATTCAGAATTTCCTAAATTATCATACAGCCATTTTGCTGCCTCTAACGGCACAATGGCATCATTCTTACCATGCAACAATGTTACAGGATGATTTATATTCTTAATATTTCTACGCAAATCAGCTGTAAGTATAATTTCTAATCCTATTTTCAATCCATTCTCATCAAGCTTATGCTCTCTAGAAATAAATTTCCGTAACTTCCTTAATAAGAAAATAGTATTTATATCACCTTGTATCTGCAAAGTAAGAAATCTATTTAAAGCAGAAACATAATCTAGATCAAAATTCTTCATGAATGACTCTAGTATATTTTTCTCCATCGCCCATATCCAATCTCCTCGTTGAATAAAGCTGGGCGTTGTAGACACCAAAATAAGTTTATCGATTTTTTCTGCTAGATCTAATGACAGCTTCATCGCTATTTGCCCGCCTATTGACCACCCGCAGATTATGCTATGCTCAGGTAAGTTTTCCCCAATCATTTCAGTCATATTCTTTAGAGAATTAGGACCTTGTAACCATGGCGTCGGACTGGACCCATGTCCTGGAAGGTCAACTAGATGCAAACGAAAATGCTGCGCCAACTCACTACGAATACAGTCCCAAATACCACTATGCATTCCCCAACCATGCAATAATACAAAATCTGGGCCTTCACCCTGAGTCTCAATGTGAATTTTTCTCATGGCAATACTACCAATAAGATCATTCTAATTCTCGTAATGCTGTTACTAAGCACTCAATATCTTTAATACTATGTGCTACTGATAAAGAAATTCGTAACCTTGCAGAATTCTTTGGTACCGTTGGTGGGCGAATCGCAGGTACCAAAATACCCCTGTATTCCAATTCATTCCTGATCTGTAAAGCCTCTCTATTATCTCCAATTATTATGGGCTGTATTGGCGTTTCCGAAGGCAGTAATTTCCAACGTGATAATTTAAGGTTTTTTTTAAAATATTTGGTTAACTGCATTAGTTTTTTACGTCGCCATCTTTCTTTCTTAATCAATACTAAACTTTTTAATAAAGTATGTGCTAATAATGGTGGCATAGCTGTTGTATATATATAACTTCGAGCATATTGAATCAGTGTCTCAATAACCACTTTTTGCCCGGCAACAAAAGCACCAGATACACCTGCTGCTTTACCAAGAGTTGCCATATAAATTATCCTAGGCGAACTCAGACTATAATATGACACTATTCCCCGTCCCTCATTCCCAATTACCCCAAAGCCATGAGCATCATCAAGCAACAGCCAAGCATCATATTTCTCACATAATATTAATAATTCAGCAGCAGGCGCGATATCCCCGTCCATACTAAAAACTGCATCAGTTATCACTAATTTACATTTAGCCTGAGATGTGGATAGCTGGTTCTCTAGTGCTCCTAAATCAAGATGTGGGTATCTTACCCATTTTGCATGGGAGATAATTGCAGCGTCATTAAGGGATGCATGGTTCAGCTTATCAGAGTATATTTCATCTCCGCGCCCTACTAAAGCAGATATTACCCCAGCATTAGCCATATACCCTGAAGAAAACAATAGCGCACCAGGAAATCCAGTAAAATCTGCTAGCATTTCCTCTAAATTATGATGAGCAGCATGGTGTCCAATTATCATATGTGATGCGCCAGCCCCTACACCATATTGGCGAGCACCTTCACAAGCTGCCTCTATTAATTCTGGATGACTAGCCAGACCAAGATAATCATTACTACAAAATGAAAGATAATCCTGCTCAGCTATCGAGACATTAACTCCCTGTGACCCATCTAACATTATACGATCCCGATACAATCCGTTATTTTTTCGGATATGTAATCGATTAATAGAATCTGGATACATACTGGCTAAAGACTACAATGATTTAAGGCCTAATTTTCTGAACATTATCCTATCTCTCTCGGCCTCAGGATTACCTGTAGTTAGCAATTTATCTCCATAAAAGATTGAATTAGCACCTGCAAGAAAGCATAGTGCTTGTACTTCTTCAGACATCTCACTTCTACCAGCAGAAAGCCTTACCATGGCTTTAGGCATTGTGATTCTTGCTGCTGCAATAGTACGTATGAATTCAAAAGAATCAAGTTCACCTGTGCCATATAATGGAGTACCTTTAACCTGTACCAGCCTATTTACAGGAACAGATTCTGGATAAGGATTAAGATTTGCTAATTGGGCGATTAAACCTGCACGTGCATTACGAGATTCTCCCATACCAACTATGCCACCGCAGCAAACATTCATACCTGCAGTTCGCACACTATCTAGTGTTTTTAATCGGTCCTGATAAACTCTTGTTGTAATAATCTCCCCATAAAATTCCGGAGCTGTATCAAGATTGTGGTTATAATAATCTAGCCCCGCATCACTCAATTGCTCAGCCTGCCCTGGCTTCAGCATTCCTAGTGTAGCGCAGGTTTCTAAGCCAAGCCTCTTTACTGCACTGATAATTTCTGTAATCTTTGTTATGTCACGTTGTTTAGGCCCACGCCAAGCTGCACCCATGCAGAAACGAGAAGCACCTTGATTTTTTGCTTCTTTAGCCGCTGATACCACCTTCTCAAGTGATAGCATATCTTCATTATTAACATCAGTATGATAGCGAGCTGCTTGCGGACAATAGCCACAATCTTCAGAACATCCACCTGTCTTAACAGAAACCAATGTAGAAAGCTGAATCTTATTTACATCATGGTATTCCCTGTGGACTAATTGAGCTTGAAAAATCAGATCATTGAATGCCAAATTTAACAGATCTTCAATTTGAGAAACGTTCCATGGTAATAAAGTGCTATCTTCTTTATCAGCTGAATAGGCTAATTGTTCTTTTGTCATACTATTTAAATAATTAGATGGCTGTTGATCCATTCTGAATTGCCTATTGTTAAGAATGAATCAAATCATCAGGGATTAAACTAATGTTGTCAAATTTTTAGTTGATATAATTCAACAATTGATTAAAAACTAAGCTAGATCTAATTTACCACCTACTTATAATGAATATCTATCATATTAAGAAGTAAGAGTTTCTGTCTTTTGCTCGCGATTTAACAAGACCTCTAATGCTGTCTTAGCGGGCACTTTATCATCAAGTATGCTGCATACTGCCTGAGTGATTGGCATTTCAACACTAAGCTCCTGGCTGAGTTTTAATACAGATCTTGCTGTATAAACCCCCTCAGCAACATGCCCAAGTTCTTTTAAAATATCTGATAATGATCTCCCCTCGGCCAAACTTAGTCCCACTTGTCGATTACGTGAAAGATCCCCTGTGCATGTCAGTATCAGATCACCTGCACCAGTTAGCCCCATAAAAGTCTCTATTTTTCCACCTAACTTTATTCCTAACCTGCTGATTTCAGCAAGCCCTCTTGTAATTAATGCAGCACGAGCATTGGCACCTAGCCCCATACCATCAGAAATACCAGCAGCAATAGTAATTACATTTTTAATCGCCCCACCTGTTTCAACACCAATAATATCACTACTCGAATATACTCTTAATCGAGAAGTATGTATTTGTGCTGCAATATTTTTTGAAAATATTCCATCACGCGATGCCAAGGTCAAAGCTACCGGCAATCCCTGAGCAACTTCTTGAGCAAAGCTTGGTCCAGACAATACACCATATGGCGCTACCCCTTCATATTCCTCCAGCGCAATCTGATAGGGTAATTTAGCTGTGTCAGCCTCAAACCCCTTCCCTCCCCAAATTATAGGAATGGCTCTATCACAAGAGACAATTGAACGTAATGTTTCTCTCAAACCTTCAATAGGAACAACAATAAGGGCCAATTCAGCTTTCAATGCACAATTAAGATCAGAGGTTAATTGCAGAGATTCAGGTAAGAGGAATTTAGGTAAGAACTGCCTGTTGACACGCTCATGCAGCAGCTCGGCACAATGCGCTGGATCCTTTGTCCATAGAATTATTTCATGCTTTGAATTAGAATATCTTGATAAATTAATAGCCAGGGCAGTGCCCCAAGCACCTGCACCTAGAATTGCTATTTTCATGATCCCCAGATCTGTTTAGTCCTTACATAGCCAGACTGTCCATCACGATGCCGCACCTTCACCCACCCATTAGAAGAGGTCTCTAGCCACTCTAAAACAACATCCTTCTGGGCTTGAAATAGTATTCTCGAATTGATATCTGCAGACTGATAAACTTGGGCCCTTTGCTTAATAACAACTACAAATCTTTTATTACTTACTGCTTTCTGTTCTACCCAAGAGAGAGTACCACTACTATCACGGACTTTTACCCAACCATCAACCCGAACAACTGCTTCTATAGGAGAATAACGGCTGATTACATATAATTTATCAGCTTTTTTTGAAGGAGCGTTATACATAATAACTGGATTATCTGCTATAGAAAGATATTCGATAATAGCGAGGGCAGGCGAATGCAATCCTAAAAATACAACTAACAATAGTACTCGAGATCGCCAATTTCTCAGCTTAATTATTAGATGTGTCTTATATGATTTTATCAACATAATTTTTTTAATATTTAATGCCTGAGCTATTGCTTTGTTGTGTTAGTGGGCTGACTTGATCCATTCTGTTCCATGAATTTCTGTTTCCCTTCATTAAAAAGTGCCTCAAAATTAACAGGGCTCAGAATTACTGGTGGAAATCCAGCACGAGTAACAATATCTGACACTGTTTCACGTATATAAGGAAATATGACATTAGGGCACACTATATTTAGTATGGGCAGCATCTCTGCTGCTTCAATATTAATTATCTGAAAAACTCCAGCTTGCTGAGCCTCAACTAGAAATAATGTCTTATCTTCTATTTTTGCAGTTATTGTTACTGTTAACACTACTTCATACATGCTCTCTTTAATATTTTTATCATCAATATGCATTTGCATATCAATTTTTGGAGTCTCAGGCTCAAGAAAAACCAACGGTGCATCAGGTATCTCTAAAGATAAATCTTTGACATATATTTTTTCAATATTAAAAATTCGCTGCTGTTGTTGGTCCATTTTTTATCCTATTTCAATTTATATATCATATAAAACTAATTTAATAAAAACCATTATTCCCATAAATGGTTAATTTTCTATATATTCTCGTATCTATACATAATAAATAAAAATATTAAACCTCTAATAATTTTATCAGCCCACTATTTCTATTTAGAGCAGAGAGGTCATCATATCCACCAACATAGGTTTCTCCGATATAGATTTGTGGCACCGTTTTCCTCCCTGTTTTTTCTAACATTTCTACAAGACGTTCAGGCTCCAAATCAACTCGTATCTTCTCAATTTCTTTTACACCTTTTGAGCGTAAAAGTTTTTCTGCCATTACACAGTATGGACAAAATTTAGTAGAGTACATAATTATTCTATTCATAAATTTATTTTATTTTTTTACTATTGGTAAATCCTCATTTTTCCATGTATCTATTCCGCCAGCTAAAATATGTATAAGTGAAAATCCATTTTTATGTAAAATAGTGCTTGCAGCACCTGACCGGACCCCGCTCTTATATATAACAACAATAGGCCTATCTTTAAATTTTTCAAGCTCACCCATACGATCTTTAATTTCATCTGCTGGCAAATGTAATGAGTTTGGAATATGACCAGATTTATATTCACTTTCCTCACGTACATCTAGGACAACTGCATCCTTATAATTTATAAGTTGCACGGCTAATAACGTACCTATTTCTTTACCAGAACTTCGTGAAAATAATTCCCAAATCAAAAGAACACCACTTGCAACAAAAATTATGACCAATAAAATATTATTCTGTACAAACGACAATTTTCATATCCTTTCATTATTAAAAATAGAGATTTTATCAGAGACCGTGGTACTCAGGTGCCTTCATATACAAGCAAATATTTGATCCCAACATATTTACTAATTATTTTATTCTTGATTTCTAGAATTGCAGTAGCTAAAAATCTAATCCGAGGGAAATAAATATAAGAAAATAAAAGGTTATTTTAATATCAGCAAATAACACCAAAAACTCTATTTTCCTGAATATCCATTAAAATAATGGATTAATATACTCATAAAGTATTACTAATTAAATCTATATCATGCAGTATTTGTCTAAATATATTAAAATATCACTGTATTTCAAGTTTCTCAATTGAATACTCCTTCTTTTTATACAGGAATATATGAAAAAAATTGTTCTCCTACGGCATGGGGAAAGTGTATTTAATAAAGAAAATCTCTTTACTGGTTGGACTGATGTTGATTTATCTGCGCAGGGCATAGAAGAAGCCAAAAATTGCGGAAAATTATTATTAAAAGAAAATCTAGTATTTGATGTGGCCTTTACCTCTGTTTTAAAACGTGCAATCCGAACACTATGGATTACATTGGATGAAATGGATCAAATGTGGGTCCCTATTAACTATTCATGGAGATTAAATGAACGGCATTATGGGGCATTACAAGGCCTGAATAAAGCTGAAACAGCTATCAAATACGGTGAAGAACAGATTTTGATCTGGAGGCGCAGCTATGATATTAAGCCCCCTGCTTTAGCACCTGATGACAACCGCTATCCTGGTCTAGACCCAAAATATAAAAAACTAACAAACCAAGAAATTCCACTTACTGAGTGCTTGCAAGATACTGAAAATAGATTCTTTCCCTACTGGAACGAGACTATTGTTCCTCTGATTAAATCGGGAAGAAGCATAATTATTGTTGCCCATGGCAATTCGTTACGAGCAATTGTTAAATACCTTGATAATATATCTAATCAAGATATTCTAGAACTTAATATACCCACTGGAATTCCTTTAGTGTATGAATTAAATGAAAACTTAAAACCTACCCAGCATTATTATTTAGGTGATCAAAATAAAGTTGAAGAAGCAAAACAGGCAACAGCAAACCAAGGCAGAATATAACTAGGATAACAGCCTTTTAATTAAATATTTATAGGAGAGAATATGTTTCTAACATGTCTTTCATGTAAATATACGTATTATGACATTTAATGATCCGCTCTATATAAATAAGAAAATAATATTATATTAATCGTTGCTAGTATGCGTTTAGTTATATCTTTTTGTGTGATTATTCTCAGTAGTTTATTACTGGCTAATTTTTTATATGCAGATATAGATACTAATAAAAAAGGACTAAATCAGCTACGTAATCGCATAGAGAACCTTCAAAAACATCTTGCAAACAAAGAAGAATCAAGATTAGGATTATCGAACATCCTACAAGAATCTAAACAAGCAATTAAAAAAATCACTAAGAAACTAGATAGCCTCAATGTAGAGCGACATAAAATTAAAAATAGGATCAACCAATTACAAAAAAAATCAGACCTTACTCAAAATAAAATCCTGAACCAACAAACCCATCTTAGTAAATTGCTATATCAACAATATATAGGTGGAAACAATGAACATTTAAAGTTGATAATAAATCAAAAGGACCCAAATCAGATTGCACGTGAGATATACTATTTTGGATATATATCCCGAGCGCGCATAGAAGATATTGACAAATACCACGCTGATCTTATCAATCTTCGCGCCATTGTTGATGAGGCTAATAAAGAAACAACAAAAATTATTGAAATTCAGGAAGAGTATGAAGAACAAAAAGGAATCCTGCAGCAAGAGGAAATAAAACACAAAAATTTACTTGCGAGCATTTCTAAAGAAGTTAAAAAAGGAAAAAACAAAGTTCTTAAGCTTCAAGAAGATGAAAAACAACTATCAGCCCTCGTAGCTAGAATTGCTAAAATAAAAGAACAAAACAAAGAAAAAACAAGTAAAAATTTATCGCCGAATAAAAATTACTTTAAAAATAAAAAAGGTAATTTATATTTCCCTGTAGATGGGAAAATAATAAATAGTTTTGGGAGCCCTAAATCAAAAGGAAGAAGCGCCTGGAGAGGTTTATTTATAAGTGCACCAATTGGTATTGATGTCATTGCTATTGCAGATGGGAAGGTAGTATTTGCTAATTGGCTAAGAGGGTTTGGTAATGTTTTAATAGTTGACCATGGTGGTGGCTATATGAGCCTATATGGGAATAATAAGATTCTAACTAAAAAGGTAGACGAGGCTGTCCAAGGTGGTGATATTATTGCTTCTGTAGGAAATAATGATAGAAATTTACGTTCTGGACTATACTTTGAACTTAGCTATAAAGGAAAGCCATTTGACCCATCAAATTGGATTAGATTAAAGTAAATACAATTATTAAAATAAATAATGCTTGGAGAAAATGTAATGCGCAACAAATTTCATAAATTTGGATTACTTCTTATAGGTGCTGTGGCAGGAATCATGCTCAGCCTTAATTTTTCTGCTGTTGCCAATAAAGAAACCAATAAGATTAAGCTTCCTCTTCCAGTTGAGGAGCTAAGAGCATTCTCAGAGGTATTTGGCCGAATTAAAATGAATTACGTTGAATCAGTAGAAGATGGAGAATTAATTACAGAGGCCATTAATGGAATGTTGACTGGCCTTGACCCTCACTCTGCATATTTAGATAAAGATGCTTATAAAGAATTACAAATTGGAACTCAAGGAGAATTTGGTGGCCTAGGTATTGAAGTAACTATGCAAAATGGATTTGTCAAAGTAATTTCACCAATCGAAGATACTCCTGCATTTCATGCGGGTATGAAAGCTGGCGATTTAATAATCAAACTTAATAGTAAATCGGTCAAAGGAATGACACTTACTGATGCAATCAAAATTATGCGAGGAAAACCTAAGACCTCTATTACTATCACTGTACTACGTAAAGGAGAAACAAAGCCAATTATCATTACTATAGTGCGTGATATTATAAAAATTAAGAGTGTAAAATCAAAATTAATTGAACCAGGATATGCTTATATACGTGTGACACAGTTTCAAGAACAAACTGGTGAGAATGTAGCTAATGCTATTGAGAAATTATTTAAAGAAAGCACAATACCTATGAAAGGATTAGTACTAGACTTACGAAATGATCCCGGTGGGCTACTAAATGGAGCTGTGGCCGTATCTGCTGCTTTTCTAAAACCAAATTCACTGATAGTTTATACTGATGGTCGTACTGGTGACGCGAAAATGAAACTTAAGGCCAATCCTGAATTCTATCTTCGGCATGGCTTACAAGAAGATTATTTAACCAAATTACCGCCAGAAATTAAAACAGTTCCTATGGTAACATTAGTAAATGCAGGGTCTGCTTCAGCCTCCGAGATCGTAGCAGGTGCACTACAAGATCATAAGCGATCTGTAGTAATGGGTACCCAAACTTTTGGAAAAGGGTCAGTACAAACTATTTTACCATTAGGAAATGATACTGCAATAAAACTAACCACTGCAAGATACTATACTCCTAATGGACAATCTATTCAGGCCAAAGGTATTACACCAGATATTCTAGCTGATTCAATAAATGATGAATCTGGACGAATTCGTGAATCAGATCTAACTGGCCACCTTCAGAATGGATCAGATAAAGAAAGAAAAGCAATTGAAGAAGCGATGGTAATATTAAACCAAGAGCCAGAGAAACCAAAATCTAATGACAAAAATAACAATGATAAAACAAATTCTGATCCAATTGTATTTGGCTCAGACAATGATTTATTGTTAAAACAGGCCTTAAATCATTTTAAAGGATTATAGTCCCAGGAAAAACTCAATAAAATACCGATTAAATTTAAAAAATAAATACTCATGCCGAAGTGAATCATGAATGATGAACAGTTGCTACGTTATAGTCGCCATATTCTGCTTCCGCAAATAGGTATACTTGGCCAAGAAAAGCTAACAAAATCTTGTGCCCTTATTATCGGTATAGGTGGGTTGGGTTCACCTGTTGCAATGTATCTTGCAGCTAGTGGCATTGGCGAACTAATTCTTTGTGATAATGATGATGTAGATTTGACTAATCTACAAAGACAATCTATCCATAATAGTGAAGCAATTGGTATGCCAAAGGTCGATTCTGCAAAAAAAGCAATTGCTAAAATGAACCCTGAAATCAATGTAACAGTGTTCCAAGAATATATAAACGAAAAAAAATTACAGGAACTTGTTCCTAAAGCAGACGTAGTAATAGATGCTAGTGATAATTTTGTAACGCGACATGCAATAAATCAAGCATGTGTAGCTTACAGAAAACCACTTGTATCAGGATCTGCTATCCAATTTAAAGGGCAAATATCTGTATTTGATATGAGCAAAGATACTAGTCCCTGCTATCATTGTTTGTTCTCAAAGGATGGAAGTAATAAAGATATGCATTGTGCAACTATGGGCATTTTCTCTCCTTTAGTTGGTATTATTGGATCTATGCAGGCTGCAGAAGCAGCTAAAATTCTACTTGATATAGAAAGTACTTTAAATGGTAGGTTAATGTTACTTGATGCCCTAACTATGGAGTGGCGTTCAATTAAGCTAAATAAGGATCCTGAATGTACCGTATGCTGCATTAACATAAAACAATAGGTAGTCTAATTATATTAGATACCTTAATATTTCTACTTAAATATATCTTCAAGGATTATTTTTCTGTAATAAGAGTTCCAACACCAGTGTCTGTTAATACTTCTAATAATAGTGCATGCTCTACACGCCCATCAATTATGTGACACGACTTCACCCCATTTTTTACAGCCTCTAATATTGACTCAATTTTAGGTTGCATGCCACCAGAAATTATTCCGTTCAAAAATAATTTATCTACCTTCTTTATATTTAACCAATTTAATAAATTCCCACTCTCATCTTGAACACCAGGAATATTACTAAGGAGTATTAGCTTCTCTGAATCTAATGTTTCTGCAATCTTCCCAGCAACCAAGTCAGCATTAATATTATAAGATTCGCCATTTCTTCCAACGCCTATTGGCGCAATGACTGGAATAAAATTACGAGTATCTAATAAAGAAATGAGTTCTGGGTCAATATCCTCAATTTCCCCTACTTGTCCAATATCAATCCGCTCGTCTAATTTTCTTTTATCCAAAATTTTCATTCTCTTTGCACGAATAAAAGACCCGTCTTTTCCAGTCAATCCTACTGCATGACCACCATTTTTATTTATTAAATTAACTATACTTTTGTTAATTAGACCACCTAGAACCATTTCAACAATTTCCATAGTCTCTGTATCAGTAACACGCATGCCCTCAATAAATTCTCTCTTTTTCCCAACGCGCTTTAACATATCGTCAATCTGAGGCCCACCACCATGAACAATCACAGGATTCATTCCTACCAATTTTAATAAAACCACATCCTGAGCAAAGCTATTTTTTAACTTCTCATCAGTCATGGCATTGCCGCCATACTTAATAACAATTGTTTTCCCATGAAAGCGACGAATATATGGTATTGCCTCAGCAAGAATTCTAGCTTTCTCATTAGATATTGACGGTAATTGTGGCATAACTTCTCTCATGAATTTTTTTCTATTTTACACTGCGAATCTCTACCCTGTTAACACATTCTATTTCTTATTTAAATCATGCCACTATAAAATATGGTTATTTCTTACTAAAGTAGCAACAAACTTTAAGTTAATTTTTTTGCCATAAGATTATCATCAAGCCGGCGATATAAAATAGGTAAGACGACAAGTGTCAGAAAAGTTGAAGTGGTTAATCCTCCAATAACAACAATTGCAAGTGGTCGTTGCACATCAGAACCAGGTCCTGTGGCAAAAAGAAAAGGCACTAATGCAAACATTGCAACAGTAGCGGTCATTAGAACTGGTCGGAATCTCTGAGCACACCCTTTAGCTATAGACTCTGATACAGCGACACCCTCATTACGAAGTTTTTTAATATAAGAAACCAGTACTACACCATTTAATACCGAAATTCCCCATAATGCAATAAAACCAACTGAAGCGGGCACAGATAGGTATTCACCTGTAATAAATAATGAAAACACTCCTCCTATGGATGCAAACGGTAAAACTAAAATAATAAGGCCTGCAAGTTTAATGGATTTGAATAAAAGATACAAAAGAAAAAATATTCCTGCAATTGTAAGTGGAATAATCAATGAGAGTGTTTCCATAGCACGTTCCATGTTTTCAAATTGCCCCCCCCATTTCAGAAAATACCCATCTGGTAATTTAATTTTCTCTCTCAAACGATACTGTATCTCTTTTACAAAACCTTCTAAATCACGCCCACTAACATTGGCACCAACAACAACTCTGCGCTTCCCATTATCACGAGAAATTTGAGCAGGACCATCTATAACCTTTATAGTTGCTAATGCATTTAATGGAACCAAAGCACCACTAGGAGATAACAATAAAAGATCATGAATTGATTCTATATTATTACGTAATCGACTTGGCAACCTTAGCGCAATAGAAAATCTTTTCTCCCCTTCAAATAAACTGGTAATTTCTTTTCCTCCTATAGCAGTTTCAATCAACTCATTAACATCTGAAACATTAATACCATGACGCGCTATAGCACGACGATTTATTTTAATTGCCAAAGACTGCTGCCCAGAAAGACGCTCAATACGAACATCACGTGAGCCTGGTACTGTTCGAAGGATTCGTATAACCTGCTCTGATAACCTACGTAATTCACCAATATCATCACCAAATATTTTTATGGCTATCTGTGAACGAACTCCAGTTACCATTTCATCAACTCTCTCAGCAATCGGCTGTGACATAACAATTTGCACGCCAGGTAATGCTCCCAAACGGGACCGGATATCATCAGCTATCTCATCTTGGCTTCGGCCAACATCAAGGTCCAAAGTAACGATTGGGTCAGATTCATTTGGCCCTACCGGATCTGCTGGCGATTCACCTCTACCAAGTTTAGTTACCACACTCTTTACACCAGGAACTCCCATAATCATCTTTAATGCTTCTTTTTCCATTTTAATTGACTCATCAAGTGAAATAGATGCGACACGATTAATCTGTGGTACTAAGGAGCCTTCCTTCATTATAGGTATAAATGATTTTCCTAATAAAGAATAAAATACCAATCCTAATATAAGTAATAACAATGCAAAGAAAATTACAGTTTTTTCCTTTTTCATTGCTAAATTTAATATACGTTCATAACCTTTCCTTAAAATAGAAGTAGCCTTAGTATCATGATCAGTAGCCCTTCCCTTTAGGAAAAAAGAGCATAGAACAGGTGAAAGTGTTAATGAAAGAAACAAAGAGATCGCTAGTGCAATTGCGATTGTAAATGCTAATGGACTAAATATTTTCCCTTCCATACCTTGTAATGTCATTAATGGTAAGAAAACAAGAATAATTACAAAAACACCAAAAACTACAGGTATCCCTACTTCAGAAACCGCATCAATAATTGTATCTATCCGTGAATTATCGCTAGATGCGACTGGGTGACAGAGACGATGATAAACATTTTCCACAACTACAACAGTAGAATCTACCATGAGTCCTATAGCAATTGCTAATCCACCTAGAGACATGAGATTAGCAGACATCCCATATCGATTCATTACGATAAAGGTAACTAATGGCGTAATGACAAGTGTAACCACAACAATTAGACTAGAACGAGCATCCCCTAAAAAAATAAATAGAATAAAAATTACAAGCAAAACCCCTTCTAATAGAACTTTATTTACCATAAATAGAGCAGAATCCACAAGATCAGTCCGGTCATAATATGGTGTAATTTGCAGCCCACCAGGCAATAATTTGAGACTATTAATTTTAGCTATTTTTTCTTTTACTCGTCCTACGATATCCTTTGCATTCCCGCCCCGAATCATCATTACAATGCCCGATGCTGATTCAGTATAACCGCCCTTGAGTACAGTTCCCTGACGAACAGCTGTGCCAATTCTTACCTCTGCTATATTCCGAATAAAAATAGGCACACCATCATCTTCCTTAAGGACTATATTACCAATATCTTCAACTGTATTGAGCAACCCAACACTGCGTATTAAATATTGCTCTGCACCTAATGGTAAAATTCCTCCACTAGCATTGGCATTATTATTACTTATAGCTTGATCAACCTGACTAATTGTCAAATTGTAGTGGCGTAACCTCACTGGATCTACTAATACCTGATATTGCTTAACATACCCACCTTGAGAGTTTATTTCTGCAACACCTTCAATTGAGCGTAACATAGGCCTAACCACCCAGTCCTGAATTACACGCCTATTTGTTAATTCTTCTATGGAAAGCGCACGATTCCCATCATCTGGATGATCAATTATGTATTGGTACACTTCTCCTAAGCCAGTAGATATTGGTCCCAGAATAGGTTTTATACCTGCAGGCATAATACTTGTTACTTTAAGCAAACGTTCTAGTACAAGCTGGCGCGCAAAAAATACATCTGTATCATCATTAAACACTAAAGTAATAACAGAAAGCCCACTCTTATTTAAAGATCGCATGTCTACCAGACCTGGCAAACCTGTCATTTCAATTTCTATCGGTATAGTGATCAAACGTTCAATTTCTTCTGGACTTCTTCCTAATGCCTCAGTTGCAACCTGCACTTGTACATTAGTTACATCTGGAAAAGCATCAACTGATAATTTCTGTGCTGCTCGTAGACCAAAGCCCAATAAAACAATTGCAGTCACTACTACTATAAGTCGATGCTTAATTGATGCGCGCACCAGTAGGGAAAGCATATCTATTCCAAGTCAGAGCGTTTGCGCTCATTATTTAAATGAAAAGCCCCATCAAGAACAATTTCTCGATCTTTATCAATCCCTTCAAGTACTGGCCTTACTTTTCCGATTGCCTCACCTAACTCAACAGGTACAAGAAGAAAATTATTATCACCCTCTGCAATAAAAACATGATCACGATTATCCTCACGTACTACTGCTCCTTCTGGAATCACCAATTTCTTATTTGGTACGCCAGTTATATACATTCGCGCTAGCATGGCTGGTTTCAAATTTCGCTGTTCATTATCTACTAGTGTACGAACCATAACCGTTCTAGTCTCTGGATCTACAGTATCTGCAACAAATACAATATGCCCTATTAACCGAACGTCACCTAATGCTGGAATATATATTTCTACATTCTGCCCATCTTTTACTTCTCTTGCGCTTTGCTCAGGCACGTCTCCTACTACCCAAACTGAAGACAAATCTGCAATCGCATATAATTGATCAGAAGGCTCTACTACTTGACCAACTGAGACTCTACGTTCAATAACAGTACCCTCTATTGGAGCAATAATCTCAACTGCAGGAAGAATGCGACCAAATTCCCCCAGAATACTAAGATCCTTACTGCCAATTCCTAATAAACGTAATTGATCTGTAGCTGCACTTCTCTCGGCACGAAAAACTTGAAGCTCAGATTCTCGACGTTGTAATTCTGCACTCCCAATTACATCAGCTAACAATAATTGAGCTGCTCGTTCAGATGCGCGCTCAGCTAATTTTGTCTCAGAATTTGCACGTAAAAATGCAAGCTGCGCTTTAGTAAATTCTGGACTAGATATCTTTGCTAAAACAGTGCCAGGTTTTACTTCGTCACCCAGCCTTGAATTTACTTCTATAATACGGCCAGTTACATTTGCGCCTATCCGGACAAGCTTTTGTTCATCTTCCTCTACTCGACCAGGTACCCGCAATCTATCAGCAATTTCCAACAACACAGGTAGCCCAATTCTTAATTGTTTAGCCATTTCAGGCCCAATCTTAATACTATAAATATCTTTATTAGGCAAAGGTGGCTGCTGCTCTTCAGGAAGAGATATAGGATCGCTACTATTACATCCAGCTATGAATAAGGCAATGAAAGCGATAGCGTAATTATTTAACACCATAGATCTCATTTTGTAATTTTCTCCTTTGGATATTGACCGCGAAGCCGGAGAATCTCAGAAACAGCCATTTGATACTCGAATCTGGCCTGCAATAGATCTGCCCGTACGCTACGGAGTACACGTTGTGCATCAAGTACATCAAGTAATCCTCGCTCACCAAAGCGATATGCTGCCTGAGCGACACGAAGTGCTGATTCTGCTTGATTAATTATCCCTGTCTCAAACATTTCTATTCTACGTTCAGCAATTTTCTTCCTTTGCCAAGATGATTCAAGAAGCTGGCTAATTTCAAAACGACGATAATCTAGAGTTTCCTTCAACCGCTCCGATTCTGAAATAGCTACTGCAATTGGACCATGGCGACGATCAAATAGTGGTATTTCAAAATTTAAACTAGCTACATTATAAGCAAATTCAGGGTCACGCTGCTGGCCAAACTTTAATTGTAATGATGGAAGTACAGCAGCACGTTCTTTTTTTGTTGTAAGATATGCACTATTTAATTCAGCTAATAGCCTTGAAACATCTGGATTTGCTACCTGCACTTCTTCACGAAGAGCTTCTAAAGGTGGTAAATTTTCGTGATCAAGTAAAGAGGCTTTAATTTCGAAGGAATTAGTCAAAGCCCCAGCAGTAAGTTTTATCAAATTCACTCTAGCACGGAGGGAATCTAATAAAGCAGTTTCTTTTCTACTTTTTGCAGTCAAGACCTCAGCATCTGCCTTTATCAACTCAAAACGTGCTGACTCTCCTGTTTCCACACCGACTTGAACACGTCTACGTATCTCTTGCATGAGCTCAAGAACACCAGATTCTACTTTTGCAATTTCTTGACGTAACAAAAGCTCATATGCACGAACCCGTAATGCAGCTGCCAAATCTGCCCGTGACCTATCTAAACCAGCCTTAGTAGCCTCTACAGCTGCTTCAGCTGCTCCAATTCGAGCACTACGTAGAAATGGGTTCTCAATTCTTTGGCTAATATATGCCCCAAAACTATTTCCAGATATTGGCCCGACAGCTCTTGCACGATTATGTCCTCCAGCAAATTCTAGCTCTGGATTTGGGTATGCGCCAGCACTAATAACTCCTGCTTTAGCAGCATCTACCCTAGAACTTGCAGCGCGAATTAAACCATTTGCCTCTAGCCCTAGTCTTTGAAGGGCAGGAATAGAAATAAATACAGTAGGAGCAACTGGTAATCTGTGTATAGACTTCTCAGCAAATGCTGAAGTGAATGGTATAACTGCCAACACTAACAGAACACGATATAGAAATGATGTTCTAGCATGTCTAATTTTGATTTTAAAAAAAATTGATGCCTGACACTTGTAAATATAACTAATCATAAGGAATATAAACAGGAGATTAACTCCTGATATTAATACCAATATTTTTTGTATCGATAATATAGCTCTAGTAGATCTCTATTTTTTATGTAGTTCCATATTAATATATATTTTTCAATGAAGATTAGATACTAGCATACCCCTCAATTTATGAAGAATGTTCTAAATCGTTTGTAGTAACAGCGTATTAAGTCTTTTTACAAATGAAGCAGGATCTTCTAGCTGCCCTCCTTCAGCAAGTAATGCTTGGTCAAATAACACACTACTCCAATCATTAAAACGCTCCTCTTCATATTTTAATTTCTGAACCATTGGATGGTGTGGGTTAATCTCAAGTATTGGCTTAGAATGAGTAATTTTTTGCCCTGCAGACTTTAATAATCGCTCTAAATTACCACCCATGTCATGGCTATCAGCTACCAAACATGCAGGAGATTCCGTTAAACGTAGGGTAATACGTACATCCTTCACTTGTTCGCTTAAAGCATTTTTAATTTTATCAGTAAGGTCTTTATATTCATTTGCTTCTTTCTCCTGCTCCTTTTTTTCTTCTTCTTCCTCAAGATTTCCTAAATCAAGATTACCTTTTGCAATTGATTGCAAAGATTTACTTTTAAATTCTTTCAAATTTGATGCAAGCCATTCATCTACCCGATCAAATAATAGTATAACTTCTATACCTTTCTTCTGGAAAATTTCAAGATGCGGGCTATTTCTAGCTGCTTTTAAACTATCAGCAGTAATGAAATAAATTTTTTCCTGACCTTCTTTCATGCGGCTTACGTAATCATTTAACGAAACTAATTGCTCATCACTATCAGAGAAAGTAGAAACAAAACGCAGCAGACTTGAAATTTGCTCACGATTTGTATGGTCCTCTCCTACACCCTCTTTAAGAACCTGCCCAAATTCCTTCCAAAAAGTATTATATTTATTATTCTCTTGTTCATCTTTTGATAGTTCTTCAAGTAACCCTAATATTTTTTT
>TARA_B100000686_G_scaffold66387_2_pt1 | contig 36983 bp, 36 predicted proteins | sample TARA_B100000686 | Tara Oceans TARA_B100000686 (sample SAMEA2622733) | marine metagenome | biome: marine biome (ENVO:00000447); feature: marine epipelagic mixed layer (ENVO:xxxxxxxxx); material: "saline water (ENVO:00002010), including plankton (ENVO:xxxxxxxx)" | depth 150 m | reverse complement strand
AAAGAACTTCTTGGACACTCTGATATCAGCACTACTCAGATCTACACCCATCTCGATCGCAAGCAGCTGCAAAAAATACATCGGGATCATCATCCAAGAGGAGGATGAATTTGTGCTTATTAAAATGAAGTGAGTCTTCCTCGTTCTACCTGGATGGCCTAGTCGTTTTCAATTCGGAGAATAGTTCTGCAGGTCTCTCGGCAGATTCCAATAATTTCAAAGCTTCGGTAAGAACTGGATCTCTCTCTAGGCGCAATTCGATAGATCGTCCTGGTTGTTCCATTCTTTGAGCAATTCGGGGAAGTAATCTCCAACGTAGGTAGCTCTGTATCTCATCGGTGGCAAGTAGCTCACTTAGTTCAGATTCCTCCTCAAGTGATTCTATGAATAATTCAAAATCCATAGATGACAAAGAAGGTCGAGAGGTTTCTGTCTGTTTATGTTTCTCAGATTGTTCAAAAGCAAACTCTTCGATCCTGAGGTCAAATGGAATTTGTTTCTGGGCCATTTGCGAGAGGAAATCCCTCTCTAACGATGTTAGCGTATCATTGAGAATTGTCACGTCGGGAAAGACTCCACCACCAGCATTAAGTGTTCTTCCTTCGGGAGTCAGGACGGTAGGAAATGTATCAGGATTCTCTGGAAGTGTCCTTCCCTGGGTGTTACGAGGTCTGTGCAGTGATCTTCCCAAGGGGGTGAACCACTCACCTGTAGTGAGTCTCAAATGTCGGTCTTCACTTAAACGAAAAACATTTTGAAAAACTCCTTTGCCAAATGTTCTTTCGCCCACAATTAATGCTCTGTCGTGGTCTTGAAGTGCTCCCGCTATTATTTCGGATGCGGAAGCAGAGAATCTGTCTACAAGTACTACGACGGGCTTGTTGGGGACCATGTCCATTCCACGTGCATCCCAAGACTCATCAACATTTCTTCCTGATCGGCCAGGAGTCCTACTTTCAGCGCTAGCTAAGCGTTTACCTCTGTCTAGAAAGAGGTCGGCTATTTTTAGGGATTCATCTAAATAGCCACCAGGGTTTCCCCTCAAGTCAAGGATGATTCCACGGGCTCCACTTAATTTGGTCAAAGCCTCTTCAATTTCATCAGCTGAACCCCTCGCAACCCTATCTAAAGCTATATAGCCCTGGTTATTGCCAATAACATCTGAGATAACTGCGCTCACATGAACGCTGTCTCGTGTGATCGTTGAAGTGACAGGTGCTCCGAGTCCCTGTCTGGCAATGGTGACGTTTACAGTTGTACCTACTTTACCTCTAATTGAATCGGATACGTTACCTGTAGTCCATCCTTCGGTGCTGATTTCGTTAACACCAATTATCCTATCCCCAACAATTAAGCCAGATCGCTCGGCTGGAGTCGACCTGAAGACAGCGGTAATTGTGATGGATTCATTCAACTGGGTTATTTGTACTCCAATACCAGCATAATTTCCAGTATTACTCTCTTGGAACTGATCAAACTCCACGGGATTGTAGGCCTGGGCGTATGGGTCATTCAATTCTTGCAGTAGCCCTTTCACTGCCTTTTCCCAAAGAATGGAATCAGGTATCTGTTCTAGCCCGTAGTTGCGGATGGTTTCAAAGGCACTTAGGAACATTTGTGCCCCTGGCGACACACCGTTATTTAATCCGCCCCTGTAGTTATTTGAAGATTGACTTGCAGCAGGCTGAACTATAAGTACTGTTGTAAGAAGACAAAGAAGAATTCGCAATATCATAGAGTTGGTTTATGGTCGCTGGTTAGATTGTATTACAAAAGTAAGGAATAGGATTTTCTAAGGAACAGTGTAAATTTATCTAGTCCGAAGTTCCATTCGCCCTTCCAGGATACTTTGTTCATGACAGGACCGAAAGAGCGTAAACAGATGAAGGTAGGATTGGCTCAAGTCAAACCGATCAAGGCGAACCTATCTACAAACATAGCTAGAATCAAAATGATGATAGCTGAATCTGTTGACGACATTGATCTAATGGTGTTTTCTGAAACTAACTTGAGTGGATATTTCCTTGAGGGTGGTGTTTCAGAGGTTGCTTTGACAGTGGATACTTTAATAGCGTCGCTGGGGCGTCCTCCAGAGAATTGTCCTGACATAGTGTTGGGATTCTACGAAGATCATTTAGATGGACCCTTCAATAGTGTGGCATATTTCGAACCAGGCCTCGAACACTTTAATTTAAAGCATGTCCACAGAAAGCTGTTCCTGCCTACTTACGGAGTGTTTGATGAGGCACGGTTTGTCCGGCCAGGAAAGGAACTGAGTTCGTTCCCCACAAAGCATGGAATGATGGGTTTATTAGTCTGTGAAGATATGTGGCACTCTCTACCCTCCACGATCCTAGCTCTGCAGGGTGCCGAACTAATCATCGGGGTCAGCGCTAGCCCAGCGAGAGACTTCAAGAAGGATGGACGAGGTTTGCCAGGTAATCTAAAGAGATGGGATACATTGACTCCCTCTATCGCAATAGAACATGGCGTCTTTGTTGTGGTAAGCCAACTAGTTGGATCTGAGGCGGGAAAAATATTTCCTGGTGGTTCAATTGTTAGCTCTCCCGATGGTTCGATTATAGGCCGATCACCTTTAATGGAAGAAGGTGTAACGAGCGTCACGATTGACACTGAAGACATTTATAGAGTAAGAGCCAAGACTCCTCTGCTCTCGGACCTTCAGGGAACGCTGCCAATCCTTTGTAAGGCTCTTATGGAGGTGATTGAACCCGATTCCCAAGACGAATCGTGGATGGAGGATCATCATAGGAGCTCGCCGAGATTATCAGCGACCAAGCGGCAACATGAGACCTCTGTCGTTCCTGGTACTGAACATATTTTTGACTTGGATTTGGAGTTAGTAGAGAAAGTGCTAGTTGAATTTGTTAGGGATGAGTTCAATCGCAATAGAGGGTTTGATAAAGCTGTTATCGGATTGTCTGGTGGTGTCGATTCCAGTGTAGCTCTCTACCTGGCTGTTTCTGCTTTGGGACCAGAAAATGTTATTGGTATTAAAATGCCCTACGCTACTTCAAGCACTGAAAGTATAGAACATGCGGATTTAGTACTAAAAGCCACCATGGCTCAAGAAAAATTGGTTGATGTGTCCCATCCCATAGATTCTTATATCCAACAGTACGAAAAGGATCTGAGTCCCTTGAGAAGAGGCAACCTTGCAGCCCGATTTCGTTCACTGGTGCTCTTCGATCAATCTGCTAAGGAAAATGCATTGCCACTGGGAACAGGGAATAAATCAGAAAGATTATTGGGATATTATACCTGGCATGCAGACGATTCTCCACCGATCAATCCCATTGGGGATCTTTACAAAACTCAAGTTTGGGAGCTTGCGCGCCATTTGGGGGTCCCCAGTGTCATTGTGGACAAACCTGCATCCGCCGATTTGGTCACAGGTGTAAATGATGAGGATGAATTGGGAATTAGTTACGAGCAGGCGGATCCAATCTTGTATTGGTTACTAGAGGGTTACAGTCCAGAGGAATTGAAGCGCAACGGATTCTCTGACACAAATGTCGATTTAGTTTGGAAGCGTCTTTCTCAAACACATTGGAAGAGAGAACTGCCAACGGTAGCAATGATGTCCTCTACCGCCATTGGTGAGTTTTATTTGCGCCCCAAGGATTTCTAGTTTGCTTTGGATACTAATAAGCTCTCTCCATGGGGATACTCTCCTTAAAATGGAAATACAGATAAAACCAATATGATATTAGTCATTGATAATTACGACTCATTCACATTCAATCTTGTGCAGCTATTGGGTGAAACAGGCCGTCAGCTTCAAGTTTGTCGAAATGATGCATTGACATTTACGGAAGCGGAAGAATTGCGTCCCACTCATGTGGTAATATCTCCTGGTCCATGTACACCTAGCGAAGCAGGCGTAAGTACAGATCTTTTTCGTTTTCTCAACCCCAGTATTCCGATTCTCGGGGTTTGTTTAGGTCACCAAGCTTTAGGAGAAGCTTTTGGAGGCAAGACTATCAAAGCAGACAAATTGATGCATGGAAAAATCGGGATGATTCAGCATGCTGGTAAGGGCATATTTGAGGGCATTCCAAATCCTTTTGCTGCTGCGAGGTATCATTCCTTAGTCACTTCTTCTACCGACCTTCCAGAAGACCTTATTCCGGTGGCTTGGTCCGCTGATCCGGATCCTACACAGAGAGGCGAAATACAAGCCATGCATCATATCGATAGACCACTGTGGGGTGTGCAATTTCATCCTGAATCTCTCTTTTCAGAACATGGCAAGAAATTAATTCAAAACTTTCTTGATTTGTGAAAACGTTGCCACTCTTTCTTGGCATCTGTACCTTTCAGACCGACCGTTAAGTCCAGTTAGACATTCCAGGCCTAGGGCATTGATAGAACAAGTTTTGGGAGTTATTCCGGCGAGACTGAACTCCTCTCGTTTACCGCGAAAACCCCTTTTGCCCCTGGCCGGGAAGCCGTTGATATACTGGGTATGGAAAAACGCGGTTAGGATGAAGGTTTTTGATAAGTTATCTATCGCTACTGACAGTGAGGAGGTTGCAGAGATTTGTAGTCGATTCGGAGCTTGTGTGGAATTGACTGGTTCTGAGCACTCTTGTGGTACTGAGAGGGTTGCCGAAGTAGCAGAGAAAAAGGACTATAAAAAATACGGGTTAGTTATAAATATCCAAGGAGATCTACCTTTATTGGGAGAAAACTGCTTGGAAGGCATGCTAAATGAATTGAGAGATAAATCGTTCGATATAGTTACTTGTGGGACTAAATTTAAGAGTGAGTCAGAATGGAGAGATCTCTCGAAAGTTAAAATGAATGTGGGTTCTTCTGGATCGGTGCTGGGCTTTTCTAGGAAGGATGTTTTCGGCAAAAAACAAAAAACTCCTAGTTTGGATGGAGAGGCGCAATACAGACACATAGGCGCCTACGGTTGCGTGAGGGAAGCCCTAATAGAATGGGCAGTAGCTCCTAGGGGAGCGAAGGAACAAGAGGAAGGGCTCGAGCAATTAAGGGCGATGAACCTAGGATTGACCATGGGAGCAGTTATAGTGCCCAGCGATGCGGGTGCAGTAGATACTTTTGGAGATGTCAGCCGGATCGAAGAGAAGCTGGCAAAACTTTAAAACACCATATGAAAAATAACGAGACAACAACAAAGTATATTTTTGTAACAGGCGGCGTAGTGTCGGGTCTTGGCAAGGGCATTATCGCTGCCTCGTTAGGCAGGATCCTTAAGGAAAGAGGCTTGAGGACAACTCTGCAAAAGTTTGATCCCTATATCAATGTTGATCCTGGTACAATGTCTCCTTTTCAACACGGCGAAGTATTCGTGACTGATGACGGCGCAGAAACAGATCTGGATTTGGGACATTATGAAAGATTTATTGACGAATCCTTGTCTCAAGCGAACAATGTGACCACTGGCCGTATCTACCAAGATGTGATCAAGAAAGAAAGAAAAGGTGACTATTTGGGATCTACTGTCCAAGTGATCCCACATGTCACTGATGAAATTAAACACCGATTAAAACATTTGGCTCCAGATTATGATGTTATAATTACGGAGATTGGCGGAACAGTAGGTGATATTGAGAGTCTACCCTTTCTAGAAGCTATAAGGCAGTTCCGACAGGATGAAGGCAGAGAGAATGTGATATTTATTCACCTAACCCTCGTTCCGTATCTGACGGCAGTAGGTGAATTAAAAACGAAACCTACTCAACATTCTGTGAGAGAGCTTATGACAATTGGTATTCAACCGGATGTGCTAGTTGCCAGATCAGAGCATCCACTAAACGAATCCCTAAGAGAAAAGATAGCTCTTTTTACGAATGTACCACCTCAAGCCGTTATCGAAGCCAGAGACGTTTCTACAATTTACCAGGTGCCCTTGGAGTTAAGGGATCAGAATCTTGATGATGTGGTACTCCAAAGGTTGGGCTTAACCAGAGGACCAGCGGAGTTGCTGGAGTGGGAAAGTATGGTCAAAAGGATAATCCAGCCGAATTTGGGACAAGTTAAGATAGCGATTGTTGGCAAATATACCGAATTAGTGGATGCTTATAAGTCGATCCATCAGGCTCTAATCCACGGTGGGATTTCTAATGATGTCGGTGTTAAGATGTCCTGGATTTCAGCTGAAGACTACGAAAATGGTTCATCACTAGAGGGCTTGAAGGATTATGATGCATTATTGATACCTGGTGGTTTCGGAGAGAGAGGGGTTCCGGGGATGCTAATGGCTGTAGAGTGGGCTAGGGAAAACAAATTACCTTTCTTTGGGATCTGTCTTGGACTACAGGTCGCAATAATAGAGTACTCTCGTAATATTTGTAAATTAGCAAATGCAGATTCGATGGAATTTTCGGATGACACGGATCAGCCAGTAATTTGCCTGATGGATTCCCAGCGGAATGTTACACGAAAGGGTGGCACAATGAGGCTCGGGTCTTATCCAGCTATATTGGCCAAAGATTCCAAGGTAGCGAGTATTTATTGTAATTCGGAAATTAAGGAACGACACCGTCACAGATATGAAGTAAACAATGACTTCAGAACTTATTTAGAAGAAGCTGGCCTAAGTATGTCAGGGACTTCTCCCAATGGTGAACTAGTAGAGATGATAGAACTGAAGGATCATCCTTGGTTCGTAGCTTGCCAGTTCCACCCTGAATTGAAAAGTCGACCTACTCGCCCCCATCCACTTTTTGCATCTTTTATCGAGGCAGCTTTGAAGAGCTCTAATAGATCAAAGTCCGAGTAGCACGAATATTTCTAATCTACCTTTGCTACAGGAATTCAGTGTAATAGCTGGGCCCTGTCAGCTAGAATCAAGTGAGTTGAACCTCAAGGTAGGCATCGAACTAGCAAAAATCTCAGAAGATTTGGAAATGCCTGTAGTTTTCAAGGCATCCTTTGACAAAGCAAATCGGTCTAAATTGGACTCTTCTAGAGGTCCTGGTTTAAAGGAAGGACTTTCTTTGTTGTCTGAAGTTAAGAGAGAGACAGGTTTGTCTATTCTCACAGATATTCACGAACCTTATCAGGCTAGAGAAGTGGCAGAGGTCGTTGATATCATACAGATACCAGCTTTTCTAGTGAGACAAACAGATTTGCTCCTGGCAGCCGGGGAAACGGGAAAGCCAGTAAATATTAAGAAATCTCAATGGATGTCTGTTCAAGAGCTAAAAGGAGCCCTAGGTAAAGTCAGAGGTACTAATAACCCACAAGTTATCTTTACAGAGAGGGGCACTTTTTTCGGCTACGGTGATTTAGTTGTGGACATGCGAAATTTCCAGAGAATTAAAGATGAATTGGCGTGCCCAGTATATTTTGATGGTACACATTCAGTTCAGAAACCAGGGCAACATGTTGGTTCGACTGGGGGTCAGCCTGCCTTCACCCGTTCTTTGGTACTAGCGGCTGTTGGTGCTGGTTGTGGAGGACTATTTCTGGAAGTACATCCAAATCCGGCAAATGCTCCGTCAGATGGTATGAGTATGATGCCACTAAACGAACTGCGTAGCCTTCTAGAGAAAGTCCTTGAGCTAAGAGATGTACTGCCATGAAAGATCCAGAATTGACAGCAGAGGAACGCGAGGTAGCATCAAGAATAAAACTGTTGATTCTAGACGTAGATGGAGTGTTAACCGATGGTGGAATCATAGTTGGCCACACATCAGACGGGGAAGATGTGGAGCTAAAACGTTTCAATTCCCTTGATGGAATGGGATTGAGACTAATTAAACACTGTTCTATCGATGTAGCAATCGTGTCTGGGAGGGTATCTTCAGCGACTACATATAGAGCAAAAGAGTTAGGAATAGTTGAATGCCACCAAGAAGCGTCAGGAATAAAATTACCGATTGTGGAGAAATTATTAAAAGAAAGATCCTATGGATGGGAGTCGGTTTGCATGATAGGAGATGATTTGGTGGACCTGTCCGTGTTGGAAAGGGCCGGGTTGCCAGTAGCTGTAGCAAATGCTGTTCCAGAGGTTAAAAGTATCTGCAAGTGGATAACTAAAGTACCTGGAGGTCATGGTGCAGTGCGAGAAATCTGTGAAAAATTGATCAAAGCTAGAGGCATGTGGGACGAGATATTAAACGACTATTCCTCTAGAAAACCTTAAGATAGAATTACCCTTGGTATCACGTGGCCCTGGAAATCAATCACAAACTGCTAGAGATTACAGGATAAACATTGTAAAAATATAGATATTTATGGGGAATCACATGGATATAGGTAGAGTGAATCCTGCGAATTTTTTAATCCTGGCTTTGTCATTGTGTTTACTGCAATGCACAGATGATCAGTCGCAGTCGACTGCTGATAAAGGTTTTGCGGATATTAAAGCTGATTATGTGATTTTTGGGCTCACTGATTACCTGACCAGAGACGGTGTCAGGGAAGCACTGGTCGAAGCAGATACTGCCTATTTCTATAGAGATTCCACCGTGGTGATACTCCAAGGCAATGTTCGGTTGTGGGCGTATAATCGTGACCTAGGGACGGAGAGGGCACGAGTTACTGCTGATAGGGGTCGTTTAGATACCGTTAATAATTCAATGATTGCCCGAGGCAATGCTATTTTGCTCGTAGAAGCGGATGGACGCCGAATTGAAAGTCCAGAATTAAGCTACTATCCTAGCAGGGACGCCATCTCCAGCGATTCGGCCACGATCTTGTATGAGGATGATATGGTAGTCGAAGGAACTGGTTTTGACGCAGATCTAAATTTTGTAAATGTTAGAATCAGGAATGGAAGGACTCGGGGTGGAGTGATACGCTAGTGGTAAAGAGCTTAACATCGTCCGCCTTCTTGGCGATTACTCTGGCAGCCGGACCGGTAACAGCTATGCAGGCTCAAGTTTGTGATCTAATCTCTTCTGACCAAATAAATTCTGCTGGAACGACTGGATTGCGAGTTAGTTATCTTTCGAATCCCTTCTTCAGGTGTAGTGATGGGACACAAATAAAAGCAGATAGCTCTGTTACATATGAAGCTACTGGGCTAACAACTTTTATTGGAGATGTAGTGTTTAGGGAAGGGAAGCGGGAGATGCAATCTGATGAGGCCCAATACTACAGCTCATTGGGAAGGTTAGAAGCAGAGGGAAGTATTGAAGTACGGGTGATCGATAAAAATGAAGTGATCGTTGGAGATCGACTTTCACTATTGCAGCAGAACCGGGACAGATCAGAAGACCTAATGACTGTCAGGGGTAGCCAAGCATACGCCTTGATCTCGGCGGGGAGTGTTGGTGTGAATGTGGAAAGCAATGGCTCCCGTATTAACGCTGATCTCCTGCATTTAATAGGCGACAGAATTCTTCAAGCTGTGGGAAATGTAAGCGTGCAACGCAACTCCCTTGAACTTTATAGTGATTCGCTAGAACTTCTTCAGGACGGCACTAGAACAAAATTGTTTTTTAACGCAGAGATCCGTGGAGCACAGGATAATTCAGGAATATCTACAAATGTTAAAGGCGATTCAGTTAATATTTTGTTCTCCGATAATGTACTAGAAGAGATACAATCGGTGGGAGAAGCTGAGGTCGAATACGACAATGGCAACGGCAGGGTCAGGGGATCGGAAGTAGACATTTTCTTTCGGAATGATGAACTGAAGCGAATCACTTCAACAAGCGATCATGCCTCCGTTCGAGAGATGATAGACAATGGTCGTCGAGCAGTCGCAACGACAGAAGAATTCACTATAACAGGAGACTCTATAGATCTTAGATTGGAGAGTGGAGATTTGTTAAGCACTGAGGCTTTTGGAAATGCTAGAGGTACATCACATCCCGTGTCTAACGAACAGGGTGCTGTTATATCTCCTCTTCTGGAAGAGGACTGGATAGAGGGTGATACGGTTGTCGTTCTGTTTTCTGAGTCGTTATCATCTCAGGACTTGGCTACAGAAAGAAACAAGAGGGTAATAGAGCAAATGACTGCTCTTGGTAGGGCGCGAAGCTTCTTCCGTAGGCGTCCAGTGCAGGAACAAAGTGACTCGGAAGAAATCCCTGAATCAGAGATGGAATTGAATTACGTCCGTGGTGATGAGGTACGAATTTTGTTTTCCAATGGTGAGGTGCAACAAATGGAAGTGGTTAATGCACAGGGTTCGTTTCTTCAGCCTACAGGAAGACCAGATACGACATCAGCTGGCACAAATGTGACGCTGAGGAGAAACAAGAAAGATGATTGACATGGAAGGGATGGCCCCTTCGGAATTTTCTGGCTGTTCAGATGAAAGTAAACTCTACGCCGAACATTTGAATAAATCTTACCGGAAGAGGCTTGTTGTAGACGATATGAATATATCTGTAAGTCAGGGGGAAATTGTTGGACTTCTAGGGCCGAATGGAGCCGGTAAAACTACAACCTTTTATATGATGGTGGGTCTCATAGCTCCCGATTCCGGTAAAGTATATTTGGACGAAATTGATTTGACCAAAGTTCCCATGTTTCGAAGAGCTAGAATGGGACTAGGTTACTTGGCTCAAGAACCTTCGATTTTCAGAAAATTGTCGGTAGAAGATAACATTAGGGCTATCCTAGAAACTATAGATTTGTCTAAGGAAATAGCTGAAAAACAGTTAGAGTCACTCATTCAAGAGTTATCTTTGGCCCATGTACGTGACAGTAAGGCCTACTCTCTGTCTGGTGGAGAACGCAGGCGATTGGAAATAACTAGAGCTCTTGTTCAACAGCCAAAATTCATGCTTTTGGATGAACCTTTTGCAGGGATTGATCCCATAGCAGTGCATGATATACAGGATATCGTAGCCAGGCTAAAAACCAAGGGTATAGGGGTTATCATTTCAGATCATAATGTTGAACAGACAATGGAAATCGTCGACAGAGCCTACATAATGTATGAGGGCAAGGTAAGAGTTAGTGGGACCGTATCAGAATTAGTATGGAACGATGAAGTTGCTAAAATCTATCTTGGCCCAGCTCTAACCGAACGACTCCGTGACAGGTATCCTGAATCAGAAGGGCATTGAAACGGTCATGAGCCTTCTAAATAATCGCCTCTTCCAAGTTCAAGATCTCCGGCAGGAAATGCGAATCAATCCACGCCTGTATCAGAGCATGGAGTTGTTATATATGCCACTCTTGGAACTACAGAAACATCTGGAAACAGAATTGGAAGAAAATCCCTTCCTGGAACTTACAGAGTCCGATATAGGGGAAGATGGCAATAAGGAATCAGAAAATTCGATGGATCAAGAACAGGATGATTCCAGCAGTTCATCCGATGACGTGACCTGGGAAACTTTTGATGAGTTAAGTCTGGTTCCTGAAAGGCCTAGTGCTCGCCTTGAAGTCAGCGAATTCTGGGACCGCCCAAGCGTAGAAACAGTTGATTTAGCATCCCATCTGACAAGCCAACTGAGATTAATATTGGAGTCTGAGAGAGATATGAGGGCAGGGGAAGAAATCATCGGCAATCTGAACGAAGAAGGTATGCTGAGTTGTGATTTAAAAGAAGTACAGGTCGACCTCAACTCCTGGCTAGCAGAAATGCGTCTTGGCCCACAAGAGGAGATAGCTAAACTCGAGACAGATGCTGAGAGAGGCGAGGCAAAGGAAGAACTAGATGCCTTATTTAGTCCTTACAGTCTTCGAGAGATAGAAGAGTCCTTGAAAATAGTTCAAAGTTTGGATCCCTCAGGTGTTGGAGCGCGAGATGTTAGAGAGACTATTTTGATCCAATTAGAACAACAGGGAAAGTCAGAGGGATTAGCCTACAGTCTGGTAGAACACCAATTTGATTCTCTACTTAATCATGATTGGGAAGGAGTTGCTAGGGATTGTAATATCGATATTGGGATGGTACAGGAGGTGGCTGATGAAATAGCAAAGTTGGATCCTAAGCCTGGGCTTAAATATGCAGTGTCTCCTGACACTTTTATCGTTCCGGATCTTATCGTGGAGGAAGTTGAGGGTGCTTGGCTCGTATTTTCCAATGACACTAATCTGCCGAGACTTCAAATTGCTAACTCCTACAAAGAGCTATTGCAGAAGCCGGAGCAATTAAAGGGGGAAAACAAAGACTTTGTAACGAAGAAAATGAATGCTGCTCACTGGATGATACAAGCCATTGAACAGAGAAGAAAAACGATGATCAACGTCATGACATTTCTACTGGAAAATCAACGCGAGTTTTTCGACAAAGGAGTGGAGCATCTCAAGCCATTGACGCTCAGGGAAGTTGCCGATCACATAGAAGTTCACGAATCGACTGTTTCTAGGGTTGTGAACCAAAAGTATGTTCAGACGCCGAGGGGTGTTTTTTCTCTAAAATATTTCTTTTCGAGTGGACTGAAGACTACAGGAGGAGAATCTATTTCAGCCAAAGGGGTGCAAAATAAAATTAGAAATATCGTTGAAGGAGAGAAAGCCACAGCACCATTGAGTGACCAAAAAATCAAGCAAATCCTAGAAAAAGATGGTGTGAGGATTGCAAGGAGAACAGTTGCCAAATACAGGGATCAGCTTGGAATTCCACCGACTCGTGTTCGGAAGAGAGTGTAATGACTGATTCTAGTAATTTTGAGAAACTTGTGCTTTCTCAAGCCTTTAGAACGAATTTTACACTGGTCATTCCTGCTTATAATGAGGCGCCAGTAGTCAAAGAACTTATTTCCGAACTGCGTAATACCTTTGATAAACACAGCCTCAAAGGGGAAATTTTCTTTGTGGACGACGGCTCTACGGATGACACCAGGAAGCTAGTTGTAGATCTAACAGATGATTGGCATGATTTCAGGGTGTTACATCACAGAGGAAATTTGGGAAAAACTGAAGCTATCATGACAGCTTTTAAGGAAAGCACTCGGGAGTACATGATTATTTTTGATGCAGACCTACAACACAGTCCAGAGGAGATCCCACGATTTCTAGAGTTGCTGGAAAAAGGTTCAGATATAGTCACAGGGAAAAAGGTCGGCAACTACCAAAAACCATTTGTTTCAACTATTTATAACTGGCTGAGCCAAAAAATATTTAGAGTGCCAGTGAGTGACTTAAATTCAATGAAAGCCTTCAGGACCGAGATTCTTGCAGGGATGTATTTGAGGCATGACTGGCATCGCTTTTTTGTTGTAATGGCTTATCACAAGGGTTACTCAGTAGATGAAATAAATATAGAGTTATTTCCTCGAAGAGCTGGAGTTTCTAAGTATTCCAGTCCGTTGCGCATTATACCAGCGATTATCGATATGATATCCGTATGGTTTCTGTTAATATTTTCCCGAAAACCACTCATCCTATTTGGATTTTCTGGTTTTGTTCTCATAATATCTGGAATTTTAGTGGGAGTGCTTGCGTTCTATTTTAGGTTCGCACTCAGTTCTGGTTTTCGTCCTCTTCTTTATTTAGTCATTCTCCTAGAAACTGTGGGATTCCTGATGCTTGGGTTCGGCCTTGTTGCTGAAATGATTGCCCAAGTCAGAGAGGAACTGCAGGGACCTAAGCAGGGCAGACAATGACTTCAGAGAGGAAAGACCCTCACATTCTTGTCGTCGTAGGCACAAGGCCAGAAGTATTAAAACTGATTCCAGTCATTGATGCACTGAAAGAGCAGAGGGGAGTTCAGTCAACCCTCGTATTTACAGGACAACATGATTCACTAGTATCTGATACGATCCACGGTATGACGTTCGATCCAGATGTGAGTCTCAATCTCATGAGTCAAGATCAAAGTCTTTACGATTTAGTGAATAAATGTATGCTGCAACTGAAGGAAATAGTCCAAGACCTGAGACCACAGTGCATCATGGTTCAAGGAGATACAGCTACAGCCTTTGCTGCTTCGATGGTGGCTTTTATGGAAGGTATACCATTGGCTCACGTAGAAGCGGGTTTGAGGTCGCACAATAAAAAGGAGCCATTCCCGGAGGAGGGCTATCGCAGGCTGATTGACGTATTAGCTAACTTCCATTTTGCACCAACAGATATGTCCGCACAAAATCTTCGGCGTGAAGGCGTCCCCGAAGAGAATATCTATATTACAGGAAATACCATAGTAGATGCACTAAATACAATTGTACCTCAATGTCGGACGGTCCAAAATCCAGAGCTGTCTTCTCTTCTTGAAAAATCACAATCCAAGCTTGTTCTCCTTACAGCACATCGTCGTGAATCATTTGGAGAACCATTGGCTAATATCTTTGAAGCGGTGAAGAATCTAACCTTGATGGACTCAGAAGTGGAAATAATTTATCCAGTCCATCCTAATCCAAATGTGTCAGAGAGGTCAAAAGATCTGAGGAACAACGATCGCATTCATTTACTAGACCCTTTGTCCTATGAAGATTTACTTTTGACACTGCAACATGTCCACTTAGTCATGACCGACTCTGGGGGTATTCAAGAGGAAGCTCCATCATTTGGGCTTCATACCATTGTGCTGAGGAATAATACAGAAAGACAGGAGGGGGTCGCTGCAGGCATAGCCACAATAGTAGGAACGGATAAGGAACTGATTACTAGCACCGCTTTGCAAAAACTCAAAGCCTATCAGCCTGTCAGTGAGATGTTTGATGTTTCCGTTAATCCCTATGGGGATGGTAAGGCGAGTCGACGAATTGCAGACATTGTGGCATCCAAGCTCACTGGGAATCCCAGAAGCACTAGAGATTGGTGTGGCCCATGAAAATAGTGATGCATTGCCTGTATTTCCCACCAGAAATAGGAGGACTGGAAAGCCACGTGTTCCACCTCTGCAAGGGTTTGGTTGAAGTAGGATGTGATGTGTCTATTGTAACCTCCTCTTCACAGGAAGGGCTGTTAGCTGAAGAAGAAATAGAGGGTATTAAGGTTTTCCGGACGTGGTTGCCCCAGCGGTCAGCTTTTGGATGGACTACTCATGCAATTGGATCGATGCCGAAACTGATCCAGCTGTGTGCTGATGCAGATGTCGTCCATGGCCAATCATTTCAAAGCGTTTTGCCCGCTTACACCGCTAAGAAGATAAATGAGATTCCTATGGTAACGAGTTGGCATACTTCTCATTTCCTCAAGAAGGCCGACCAAGTGTTTTGGAGGCCAATTTTTCGGAAATTCCTTAGATCATCACAGTATAATTTTACGGCAAGTATCGAAATAGCAGATGTAGCGAAGAGCTTGGCTCCAGACGCGATGATTGAAGCTATACCTAACGGAGTAGATACTCAGATGTTTCAACCCTCCACAGATATGAAGATTGAAGACAAGCCCACAACCCTTATTGTACCACGGAGGCTATACGAAAAAAACGGGGTTGAATTTTTTATCAGAGCGATGCCCTTGATTGCCCAATCCATTGATGTACAAGCATTGATAGTGGGTGACGGTCCGGAAAGATCTCGCCTAGAGGAACTGACTTTATTGTTAGGGATGCAGTCCAGAATTGAATTTTTAGGAAAAAGAGAACACTCGGAGATGCCGAAGCTTCTAAATCTGGCGGATATAGCCATTTTTCCCTCACTGATGGAGGCGACATCAGTGGCGGCTTTAGAGGCAATGGCTTGCGGCATACCAGTGGTTGCTTCAGCGGTAGGTGGATTGCCAGAATTGGTTGACAGGGATGTTGGAGGGCTTTTCAGACCGAGAGATTCAAGGTCTCTTGCAGAAACGGTACTCTCACTTATAGGCAGGAATGATTTTCATGAATTGGGCTCCACGGCAAGGCAAAGAGTGGTAGAAAAGTGGAGCAACCAACATCTGGTGAATCACCATCTCGATACATATCAATCTGTTATTGATAGTTGGGATGAGCATTAATAGGGACGGAACGTTGGAGAAAAATACTTCGAGTAAATCGAGCAAGCTATCGACTTCCGACTGGAATATTCCTGATTGGACGGTCGTTTCAACACTGCTCGTTTTGGCTATACTACTCTTCAAAGACTTTGTGTTTTCGAATGACATGTTGTATGGATCGGATACCTTAAGTCTTGGATACATGGCCCGGGAATTTTTTGCCGATTTGCTAAGAAATGGTGTGTTTCCAATGTGGAATCCGTTACTCCTAGGTGGCACACCATTCATAGACTCATTGGCAGGAGGAGATTCATTGTATCCTCCAAGCCTACTACTGCTGCTTATTCTTGATACACATCGGGCGTTGGGATGGAAGCTGATAATCCACATCATACTAGCTGGATGGTTCATGTATAAATGGATACAGAGCCTTCATTTGTCCAAGAGTTCGGCATTTGTTGCAGCGGTGGCATACAGCATGTCACCCGTCATGGTAACGCTAGTACACGGTGGGCAGGATGGAAAAATATTCGTCATAGCATTGACGCCATTGGTTTTTTGGATGACGGAATCCTTTTTGAATCAGCCGAGTGCCAGAAATTTTAGCCTGCTATCCCTGGTCATCGGATCGATCATTCTGACCACTCATTTTCAGATGGCGTATTTCCTCTTTATGGGGGTGAGCATTTACTTCGTAACTAAAGTGTTCTTGAGATCACCTAAGGACAAAGGAAGAAGTGGGCGAACCTACTTTCCCAGAAGAATGAAACTCTGTTTAGGATATGCCTTAGCAGGCATTTTTGGATTGTGTTTAGCTGCTGTCCAGTTTTTTCCAGCTGCATCATACGTCGTTGACTATTCCCGACGAACTTCTACTACCGTAGAGGCCACAGCTGTTGAGAATCGTTCCTATTCAAGCTCATGGTCCTTACATCCTGAAGAAATTATGGGAATGGCTGTTCCTGAGTTTGTTGGTGTCAGCAATGGGACTGAACCTTGGACACAGAACACTTATTGGGGAAGGAATGGATTTAAGGGCAATCATGAATATCTGGGTATCGTGGTGCTGTTGCTGGCTGGACTGAGTTTGCTAGGTAAAAGAAAGAAACATTTGACAGTTTATATGAGTTGTATGGGTTTAGTGGCTCTGTTTTTTGCTCTGGGTGAAAATACTCCTCTTTGGAGGCTTTTTTATGAGTTAGTGCCGGGAATTTCACTCTTCAGAGCTCCATCCCTAGCGATTTTCTTGACTACCTTTTCAGTCGTTACCCTTATGGCGCTCGGCCTTGAAGATATTGTCATCTCGAAGAATACTGGATCAAATCAATTTAAATGGACAAGAACCAGGGCGTTTTTATCCACAATATGGGTCCTGCTTCTGGGAGGGTTCTTCTTGGCTAGATCAGGTGTGCTGTCTGATTTGTGGGTGTCATTATTCTATCATGACATTACTGAAGGCTCCAGGGACATACTTAGAAATAACCAGGACTTTATCACCTGGGGCCTGCTGAATAGCCTGATACTAACAACTGCCCTTATGCTATCGTTAGTAGCTTACAGAAAGCGGTATTTTTCTGTTCAAGTGACTACTCTCTTGGTTATTTTCATCATTGCTATGGATATGGGGAGAATTAATAAGGCATTTGTTGCCACGGTAGATTTTGAAAGATTTCGAGCGCCGGAAGCGTCCATACAAACTTTATTGAATCGGCAGACGAGAGAAACGCCCTTTCGAGTCCTGTCGTTAGTGGGGCTGAATGGCCAAGATGTCAGGCCAGGAATGTTCGGATTGGAACTGGCTGGCGGTCATCACCCCAATGATATAGCCCGGTACCGGGATCTGATTGGGATGGTAGGAAGTGGCCTCCCAGTGAACCTACTTACCAATTCCAATGTGATGAGGATGCTTAACGTACGTTATGTTCTTTGGCCTAAACAACTGGGGACACCTACTGACCAAGGACTGCCCGAGGAGATAGTTAATAACCTAACCGTCCTTCCAGAGGCAAACCCTGGAGACTCATACGCAGAGTCGATTTACCGATTTCCAACGCTAGAAAGAGCTAGGCTAGTAAGTGACTTTGTTGTAATTACAGAAGAATCGGAAGCACTTGCGTTCATGCTCAGCGACAATTTTAACCCAAGTACGCAAGTTGTACTTCATGAGGAATTTCCCATGACAATGTCTGGGGACTCCGAGGACGGTTCGGTTATATGGGTAAGTAGGGGGATTAATCACATGGAGCTCGAAGTCACCACGAAAGGTTCAACATTTTTGGTATTAAGCGACAACTGGTTTCCTGGATGGAGATCACAGGTCAACGGTACGGAGGTAGATATACTTAGGGTAAATCATTCTTTGCGAGGCATACCCCTACAAGCTGGAAAACACTCAGTCAGTATCTATTATCAGTCCAAAATCTTAACGTGGTCTTTAAACATTACTGGAGCAGTTTTAGTTATTCTAATGGGTCTGGGACTAGTGAATCCACTAGCATTCGAAAAAAGCCTGACCACAACTGAAGAAGTAAAGTTGTGATTAGGCTTTTTCGGTTCATAATAACACTAATTATCATCTGGTTCGTTGTTGACCAGGTGTCAGTAAATTTAGACAGGCTTGCGCAGGTCGACCTACGTAGTTGGACGCCGCAAACCAGCTTGTTTCTGATGTCTTGTCTCCTGCTTTTTGTAACCTTTCTTTTGTCCGCTCTAGTTTGGCGAGAGATGATAAAAGATGTTGGCCACATGCAGGTCCAAGTCGTTACCGCCATTTCTATTTATCTATCAGCTAACATTTGTCGCTACGTTCCAGGAAAAATTTGGCAAATCGGAGGACTGGCTTATTTTTCACAACAATCTGGAATCCCTAAAGATCTATCAATTTTATCTGCTGTCCTAGGCCAGTTACTTGCCTTATCTGCCGCTAGTATACTAGGAGTATATGCTATTTTCACGTCTCAAATATCATTGATTCCAGATCCAATGACGATCGCTATGTTGGTCATTGGAAGTGTGTTAATAGTAAAGTTTGTAGGCTTATGGGCACTCAAGAAGATCATCGCTGAACGACCTGCTGCCGTTCTGTATCCTTGGGAATGCTGGAAACCATTTATGCTAAAATGGTTCTCTTTGTACCTGTGCAATTGGATCCTCTATGCAGTGTCATTTTACCTTTTCTGTGCATCTATTGGTTTTGAAAAAAACTTCTTTTTAATAGGATCAGCTTTTGCTGGCGCCTATGTTTTGGGTTATATAGCATTGTTAGCGCCAGCAGGATTGGGAATCCGAGAAGTGTCACTGGCTGTGCTTCTCAGTCCTATCATGTTAACAGAAGAAGCTTTAGTGTTGGCTCTGTTGGCACGGGTATGGACCACTTTTGTTGAGGTGATACCTGGGTTGCCTTTGCTGATTGCAACACTGCAGAAAAAAAAGAAGAGTTCTTTATGAAAACCCGAAATAGCTATCTAGTCATTCTTCCAACCTTCAATGAGGCTGACAATATTCAACGCATTGTCCCATCGATATTGGAGCAAGATAGTCGAATAAGTGTTTTAATAGTAGACGACGATTCCCCAGACCGCACAGGAGAACTTGCTGATATCCTCGCGACTAAATATAAAAGGGTCCATGTACTTCATCGGTCGGGGAAGCTTGGACTTGGATCGGCATACATAGAAGCCTTTAGGTGGGGAATCAAAAGGGAGTACACCCATTTTATAGAAATGGATGCAGATTTTTCACATAGACCTGAAGACCTTACTGCTTTCATAGATAAAAGTAGTACTTTTGAAGTTGTTTTGGGATCTCGTTACCTAGATGGGCGAGTAACTGTGATTAATTGGCCCATGAGCAGATTGTTGATTAGCTACTTTGGAAGCTGGTATGCTAGACTGATAACAGGCCTGCCAGTTAGAGACGCAACTGGAGGATTTAACTGCTGGCAGAGGAACGTTCTTTCACAATTAGATTTTGAGACTATTGAGTCCAATGGCTATATCTTCCAGATCGAACTGAAACTAAGAGCATGGAAAAGGGGCTCTAGTATGATCGAGATACCGATCATATTCGAAGAACGTGGGGCGGGTGAATCCAAGATGTCTAAGTCCATAGTAATAGAAGCGGTATGGAAAGTGTGGAAGCTCAGGTTTTTAAGTATTGTTAACAAACTTTGAGGAGCACATGCCAATCACCGACCTTATCTACAAATGTCCGTTCTGCAATTCCAGGATCCTTGGGTTGGGACCAAACAAAGCCTCCTGTCTGGGCTGTGAGATTAGATTTTCTAGGTCAGAAGGGGCGCAGATCTTGGTGGAGTCCAAAGAAAATCAAGCTTACCTCACATCAGGTGATCTGCTGAAAACTGCTATTGAAACATCTGTAAAAGATAGGACGGAGTCATTTAGTGGCGAAGGCAATATCCTTTGTTCTAATTCTGTCGTCTATAGAATGGAAGGATGTCAACCAGTTTATAGTTCTGGAGTATTGATGGGCTACACAGAAATTATGCTTGAGCAGGAATCTGGACTATTAAATTTAGGGGAAAGATTAGTGTTCACTGTTGGTGGGGGCATCTTGTACAGTTGGGGTCTGGAAGAGATAAGCTCTTTTCTAATAAGTTCCAAGGCAATCCAGGTGTATATTCGCAAACAAGGGCTTTTCCAATTCGAATTGACAAGTGATTCGCCGAAAGAATGGGAGGATACCCTAACAGCATCAGTAAACAAGTTTCATCGTCTAAGAGGAAATGAGGTATTTGCATACCACCCCGTCATAAAGACTAGAAAATTAAAGCAATGATATTTTATCGGTTTTTGCGATTTCTAGGGAGAACTTATTTTCGGTTGCGATTAAGAATTCGCATCGAAGGAGAAGACTTTGTTCCAAAAAGTGGGCCTTTCTTATTGATATGCAATCATGTCAGTGATATAGATCCTCTCTTGACCCATGTATTTTGTCCTAGATTACTTTTTACCATGGCAAAAAGTTCAGTATTTCGATTCTGGATCATTAGGTTTTTAGGGCCCAAAGTCGGAGCTTATCCAACTCGTCGTTTTCAAGTGGACCCACAGGTTGCTCGTGTCACATTGAGGCTCCTTGCAAAAGGGCAAGCAGTAGGAGTTTTTCCAGAAGGAGAACGGTCTTGGGATGGAAAACTTAAGGACCTGAGGATAGGAACTATTAAATTGGCACTGAAGGCAGGAGTACCAGTGATACCATGTGGAATCATTGGGGCCTATGAAGTGGCACCACGTTGGGGGAAATTTAATTGGAAGAATATTGGGATTACGAGAGAGACAGTTGTGATGCGATATGGGGAACCTTTTGTATTCGGAAGCCACGATTCTAGGTTGGCTAGAGAGAAAGCGCTACCCGCTGCTATGGAGAAGATGCAGCGAGCTCTGGAGCGTGTAGTCCAATGATTTCGGACAATAAAAGTATAGATAGCGATTTTTATGACAACAGCGGCTATCATGAGATAAATGCCTCACACCTTCGGGATTTCAACAGTCGTTTTCAAAAGTATAGAGTTGAGAAGATTAGGGATATTTATGACCCTCAATCGACTGACGTCGTTGTCGATTTTGGATGTGGCTGGGGTACATTTTGCTGGGCTTTTGCAAGTAGGGTAAAGAGCGTCGTTGGTGTTGATTTTAGTGAAAGGAGCATCCTACTATGCAATGAACAGCTCAATAAATGGCCGTACGATAATGTAACTTTTCTACATGGTGATGCTAGGAGAACAAATTTACCATCTGAAATGTGCGACCTGATAATAGCTGCAGATCTGTTCGAGCACCTGTATCCAGAAGACTCAAGACAAGTAATTGGGGAGGCCTTTAGATTGCTGAAGAAGCAAGGCCATTTTTCGATCTGGACACCTCACAGGGGTCATATCATAGAAATATTGAAGAATCGCAACATTTTGTTCAAGAAAGATGAAACCCACGTCGACTATAAGTCGATGCAAGTATTAATAGAAATGCTTGAAAGGGCTGGATTCAGAGTTAAAAAGCATTACTACGCAGAATCACATATACCTGGATTTAATACCATCGAAGGAATCTTTTCGAAGTTAGTTCCGTGCTTAAGAAGACGTATCGCCATATTGGCCTACAAACCTTAATTTCTATGGTGTCGTGGTAAATGGGTAAGATATTCCGAAGGAGGATAGGGTTGGTAGGGGCAAATGCACTAAAGTCGCTGAACGTATGTAGAGTGCCATTATTGCTTGTGGTCTTTATTATATCCTGCAGAAACGACCATAACCAGGAAGTGCCCTCCCAATTTTTAATACAAGATGTAACACTGATAGACGGCACGGGAAGTGATCGAAAGACTGTAGATGTCAGAATAGTCGGAAGCCAAGTGGACGCCATTGGGGATCTAAGTCCAAACGGCGACGAGATTATTGACGGTACTGGTCTCGTGCTGAGTCCTGGATTCATTGACACGCACAGCCATCATGATAGGGGATTATTTGAAACTCCAGAGGCGCTAGTACTATTGAGCCAAGGAGTGACGACTATTATCGTTGGCCAGGATGGGGGGTCTAGACTGCCTATCCGTAGCCTTAAGGAAGAGTTTTTAGCGACTCCAATATCGGTGAATTTAGGTTCCTTCGTGGGTCACGGCACCATCCGAAGTGAAATAATGGGTGTTGACTATTTGAAGGCTGCTGAACCTGACGAAATCGTTGCCATGGGAGAATTGCTAAGCGAAGAACTGGAGTCTGGCGCATTGGGTTTCTCGACGGGATTGGAATATGATCCCGGAATTTATTCAACGACTTCAGAAGTAGTGGCGCTTGCTAGAATTACCGCTGAACATGGTAAGAGGTACAGTAGTCACATGCGCAGTGAAGATCGGAATTTGTTTGGCGCTATAAATGAAACGATTTCTATAGCTAGGGCAACTGGCATCCCTGTGCACATTTCTCACATCAAATTGGCCATGAAAAGTCTGTGGGGTAGAGCTAGCGAAATACTATTATTGCTTGATCAAGCCAGGGAAGAGGGGCTGACAGTTACAGCAGATTTGTATCCTTATGAGTATTGGCAGTCAACAATGACAGTTCTCTTTCCTGACCGGAATTTCAACAGGGAAGCTGCAAAATTTGCTCTCGAGGAACTCGCACCACCTGAAGGTATACTGATCGATAGGTATGAGCCTAACCGATCATACGAGGGACAGACTTTAGCAGAAATTTCAGAAGCCAGGAAATCCGATCCTGTGACCACCTATCTGGACTTGATCGCTGAATCACAAGCTGCTAAGGAAGTTGGAGATGGGGGAGGGGAGAGTATTATAGGGACCAGTATGGCGACTCAAGACATAGCTACCCTATTAAAATGGCCTTATACGAATGTTGCATCTGATGGATCATCCACGAGCAGGCACCCAAGAGGTTACGGGTCGTTTCCCAAAATATTTCGGACATATGTTAGGGAAAGAGGTGATCTTTCGTTGGAAGAAGCCATTCATAAGATGACAGGACTTGCAAGTGAAACATTAGGTTTACAAAAAAGGGGAACATTGGAGGTTGGTTCCATTGCGGACATGGTATTGTTCGACCCTGAAAGGATTGCAGACATGGCAACCCGTCAAGATCCACATGCGCATTCAGTTGGGGTGGTTGGAGTTTGGGTGAGTGGGGCTCGTGTCTATGAAAATGGCCTGTTTACGGGGGTATATCCAGGTCAGTGGATTGAAGAATAGGGTAACGCTATGTGTCTACAATATACTTTTACAAAGTTGGGTAAACTGTTGTATAATAAGGGAATATAATGAATAAATGGTGGAGATGGGTATGGTGTCTTTGGGCAATTGGCTTCAACCAGGGTTGCACTCCGGTGGGTCACGTATCGGCGTCCGTACCCCCCACGTCAGTTGGTATAATAGAGTCAGTCGCCATCCCCGGGTATGACCTCGAAATGATCAGTATGGAAGACGTGGTAGTCCCCGGTGCGTTGATCAAATCCAGGATTGGTAACCCTGACTCCTACGAGGAATTCGGAGAGCGCTATAAAGTGCTCCAAAGCAGTAACGGTTTTAGGGAGAAAGGCCTCGCCTCATGGTACGGTATCGATTTCCACGGTCGAGACACATCCTCTGGAGAGGTGTATGATATGTATGAGATGACCGCAGCGCACAAGACGTTACCTTTGCCGACCTACGTACGAGTTTCCAATTTGGATAATGGGAGGAGTTCAATCGTTAGAGTAAACGACAGAGGGCCTTTTATTGAGGGAAGAATCATTGATCTTTCTTATGCTGCAGCTTATCGGCTCGGCATCACTGGGCCTGGAACAGCTAATGTAGAGATCATTGCATTGGAGCCGGCCGCGGTTGATCCTCAGCGGTAGGGCTGGGAGGGTGTTTATGCGTATTTCCGATAATATATATTATACGGAATAGTTTTATTCCACCGATCCGGTGACCTCAGCCATTTTAGATGTGTAAATTCCTCTTCGAGGATCATCATCGGCGAGTGCTTCCAGAATTTCCTGATACAATTCAATTGCTCCGGAAAAGTCACGCTGCGTGATCCTTATTCTTGCCGCAGCCTCTAATGATTCCCGGACTTCAAAATCCAAATCAGAGGCAGACGCCACGGAGATGTGTTGCTCCTCCGCGTCACTCCAACGACCCTGAGCCTCATATGCTCTGGCGAGTAATGAATTGGCTTGAATTCCAGTGGCTGTTCCCATAGATAAGCCCGCGGATTCCAGTACGCTGATAGCCACAAGGAAGTCTTCATCTTCCATATGCAACCTTCCTAGTAAAACCGTTGCCTCTTCCGCTTGAGGTGTTCCTGAGAACCTTTCAACGAAGGTCGACAACTGTGCCTTAGCATCTTCCAAAGCAGAAATCGTAATGGATTGATGGATGGACTCCAACCTCGAAGCGGCTTGATTAATTTGGTCCCTTTTAAAGTCCATGTAGTAGACCAACGCAGCACCACCGAGCATGGCTAGGAAAGCCACAATCAAGCCAAGATCTCTATTTCCTTTTATCCAATCAGACATACCCACCATTGAAGTCACAAATCTGTCTTCACTGGCGAGTGGATCGACTTGTCTCTCAGACACTGTCTCACCGGGTCTTCTGGTATTTTTACTCATTTCGTAAAACCTCGTTAAAGACTAGAAAAGCTATATGTAGTCTATTTTATGGTCAACCAGTCCATGATTTCAGGGGGATGGATACTATTCTCCTGCGGAATACGTCTCCTGTATTCTGAAGACCATTTTTTCTCAGTGCGCCTGGCTTATTTATCACTAAGTTCTTAAGGGATTGTTTTAACACACCCTGATATATCCAATCGTTTATAGCCGTAGTGACAGTCGACCGGTGGACCCCTGCTAAGTCCGCTATTTCTTGGTGGGTGAACCAATGTCCTAAATAAATCCGTCGACCATTGTCATGACCAAGACGACAACCCAAATCTAACAAGACATGCGCGATTCTGGCCCTTGATGGGGCTCCAGAGTGCCCGACAATTGCTCTCAATTTAGCGAGGTCTTCACCTTGACTGGATAATAATGATCTCAAGGTTGCTGGCGACTTTCGCAGGGCTTTAACCATTTGTTTCGATTTGAGTGCATAAAGTTCACAGTCTGATCCAGCAATTGCTGTATAAAGCCTCTCGTTCCCAAGAGTAATTGCTTCTGTGCCAAAAAGCTCATTAGGACCTAGGATGGCCACAGTCTTTGAATTTCTTGATTTACCATTTTGGGTGGTCAATCGCATATGTCCAGATCGAGGAATGAATATGTGCTTGGCTCCATCACCTTGGGTGTACAAGAGGTCTTTTTTTTTGCATTCGACAACTGATGCAGCTTTTACCAATCTGTTCAGTTGCCGGTCTCGTCGAGGGATCAGTCTTAATGGCACTATTTTAATTGAATCTCATTATTAGGAAACAACCTTTCGGTATGACTTCAATTGTGGATGAAAGCAGAGAGCCGTACCCAAAAATAATACTGGGGCCGATACCAGTCCAGCAAATTGAGGGCTTATCCAATCTCCAATAATGCCTGTACCTAACAATCCCAAAGATCCTGTAGCCCAGGCCAAACCCATGACGACCGCTGAACCCATGGCCGGACTTTTAGGGATAATCTCTTGAGCCATCACAACGATAGGTGGCAAAAGAGCCATGTTGAGAAATCCGGAACAGGCCGCAAAAATGAAAGCTCCTAGTGACCCGGGCGGTAACCATAGAGCTAACATGTGAGTAGGAACTGACAATCCAGTTAGCCATGCTAGTAATTGAGATCTATCAACCCGGTCGGTTAACCAGCCACTAGCAAGGCTTCCAAAAGCTTGTGCTCCTAGATAGACACTTAACGTCAGTGCTCCGACAGCTTCAGACGCACCAGCTTCAGACGAAATGATAGGAGAGAGTGTTATAAACACCCTCTGAGCAAATGCACCCAAAGCGCTAATACAAAAAACGACCCCTAGCGGACCTTTGAGTCCTGAGAGCACCTCACGCAGGCTTGGCGGGTCAGGATTTGAAATCTGCGGATCATCTGGAGGCAATGCTACTAGTAGGAGTAGAGTAAGAACAATAACTGGTGCAACTGCCATCCATGTGTTTTCCAAACCTACTGTCGTGACCAGGCCAATAATAGCCAGGGGCCCGATAGCATATCCAAGGCTACCACAACAGGAAAAGAAAGACATACGTAACCCGCTTCCCTTCCCCTCTGCAGTTCTTGCCGCCATAGCAGCTCCAGGGGGATGAAATACCGCACTTCCTATTCCACCTAGTAATAAGATGGCTAGAAGAACAGACAAGCTGGGAGCCAGGCCTATCAGCGACAAAAACACCCCGGAGATTAAAGGGCCAGCGATTACGAAAACCTTTCGCCCGAATCGATCGGCCAAGTACCCGGCCATAGGTTGCATTATCGATGATGACAAGGAGAAGATCATAGACAAAGCAGCAGCCAAGGTTATGGACAGGCCCAATTTATCCATGAGCCTTGGAAGTAATGGGTGTAAAAAAGATGCGTAAGCGTCATTGAGGAGATGAGCTATTCCAACTGCCATTGCGACATATCTGGCGCTTTTTGCATCCGTCGTGTTAATCTGTGAACATTCCTTTATACTCGATTTCATTCGGAGAGACTACAAGACCTTCCCCGACTGCGCTACGGGTAATGACAAAATGATCTATTCAATGATAAATTTCCATCAGGCAAGTAGCCTAAAAGGATCATCTTAACGTTCAATAAACAAGCGATGCTGGAGGGGTGTATCATGGAACGTCTTTTTGCTTTAATAGGCTGCTTATTTGCACTGACATCTGTTGTCATCGGTGCCTTTGGAGCACACTTTCTATCGTCAAGACTCAACGCTACATCACTACTGACATTAGAAACAGCGGTACGATACCAAATGTATCATGGTTTAGCTTTATTTTTCGTGGCTTATGCCCTGGGGCGATGGCCTGGAACAGTAACATTATTGCCGGGATGGTTTTTTGTTGTGGGAACAATGCTTTTTTCTGGGAGCCTTTACATTCTAGTGGCTACAGGACAACGATGGATGGGGATGGTCACGCCTATAGGTGGCGTCTTATTGATACTTGGATGGCTTACTTTGGGCTTGAATCTGATGAAAGCATAGTATCATCCAGATTAACTCTTTCTAACTACTGCCTAAGTTATTTACCAGAAAGTTTTGGAAACGCTCCTTAATACTTTCCCACAAGTCTTTCCTCTTTAATAATCCAAAATGGATAGCTGCCGACTTAGTCGTTAGCTCGATTTGCTCTCTGTGGCTAGGGTCCGTACCTATATCCAAGGCTAAGCCATTGATTTTTTCTCCGAACATCCTGCGCACCAGGAAATCCTCTGGGTTACTAAGGTCATCGGTGACTTGGATACCTGGTTCGACCCCACCAATTATTAGTTCTATCTCTCCCAACAATATTTGTAATTGCTGATCCGACAGCTCCAAATATCGAGTGACAAAATCACTGCGAGATTCACCTTTATCTCTAGCCACATCAAAGGTGATTGTTTCTTCGGGTAAGGATAGAATCCATCCCCCTGCCTTGAGGTGTTGACCAAGTGCGTTTATTGCTTTGTAAGATTCCTCAGTCTGGCCTACAAAGTCCATTTCGTGATTGTCTCCAATCTTTGGCCCAATCTCATTGGGCTTATGTGGTACATCAACAAGTCTTTTATCCGCTAGTAGTTTTGTAGCAAGCCTGATACAGGTCCCATATAGCCACAGGTTTAGCCCCAAAACACAGTCTTCAGGACGATTCCTATGGGTCGGCCACTGAATATGTCTCGTCCACCAAGACCTGAAAACCTCTTGCATATTAGGAGAACTGGCTTCTGCTTCTTTCTGCCTTGCTTCTATTAATTTATAGATCAACTCCTGTAGTTTTTCTGGTTGGCGCAATATCAACGCCTGTAGGAATCTATTACAAGATTCGACAGTCTCTTCACCAGATTCTCCTACTTTGTTGAGAAGGATTTGAACTTCCCGTGTCGAGAGGGATTTCTTCATGAAAACTTTCACCTAGCTATCCTTGTCAGCTTTTTGGTCTCAGGCATATTAGGCCTTGATTCCCTTATCTGGTTTTTAGGAGCCGTATAACTCTGCTAATTGATCGGAAGCTACATTTCCACCACTGATCACCACTACAATTGGAAGAGAAGAATCAGAAATCTTTAGAGATCCAGAGAGTAGAGCTGCTAGACCTACTGCACCTCCGCCTTCTACCACCATATGCAAATCATTTAGTGCGTACTTCATAGCACCTTTAATCATATCTTCATTCACCGTGAGGTGTTGGTCTATTTTCTCTTGTATGAGCTTGAATGTATGTCTATTCTCCAAATCGATCCCACCCGAAAGAGCACTGGCTATTGTAGGTTCTTCTTTCAGTTGCGTAGGCCTTCCTTTTGTGATGCTAGCCAACATCACGGCGGCCTTCTCAGCTGAAACTGCAATCACTTTGGTCTCTGGGGAATGGGCTCGCATAGCAAAACCTATACCGCCAGCTAATCCACCTCCCGACAATGGAACTACAACATCACCAACTCGAGGCAACTGGGACAAGATTTCGAGAGCCACAGTACCCTGCCCTGCTATGACCTTGATATCATCGAAGGGATGCACATACGTCAACCCTCTCTCTGTTGCCAATTCTAGTGATATCCTTTCAGCTTCATCGTAAGTCTTGCCCTCGACTATGATTTCGGCACCCTTTTCCTTTATCGCTGACAATTTCAAGGAATCAACCCACACAGGGACGCAAACGGTAGCGGCTACTCCCAACATATTGGCTACAGTGGCTACTGCACGCCCATGGTTGCCACTGGAACAGGTCACTACTCCCTGTGACAGAAGTTCTGGTGTAAGGTTGGCCATGCAATTTAACGCCCCTCTTACCTTAAAGGACCCTGTTGCTTGCAAGTTCTCTAGCTTCAGGTAAGTAGGCCTGCCGAGTCGCTTGGTCAAATGGTAATCCAAAAGAATCGGTGTACTCGGAAAGAAGGAGCTAATTTTATCTGAGGCAGTGTCTAAATCTTCCTTCATCATCATAGTTTTTTGGGCACATTAAGCTTTCGATCTATCACCACAATCAACATCCAATTCAGAAATTAGTACTCCCATCCCCTTGATAATAATAGCGAAAAGTTAAACATCCGGCTTGCGCGCCTGCACAGTAATAACTCAGAATCTCTATAAAAGCGTATCGCGAATCTGCTGTCCGAATAGCAAAGATATTCGCCTTAGGGGTCAAGAGATGGTTTATCCAGCTATAATTGTACCAGCGATCAATCGCGATGTTAGTGATATCACGTTCCTTATTGTTTTGTTGATATCCTTCCTCTGGTAGGGTTTGGACAGAAGTGAATTCCACTTCCCCCAGGTCAAGGATACCTCCATTCCCAATAAAACCTTCACCACCATTACTTCTAATATTGAATCTACTTATCTCCAAGTCCCAACCATACGGATCCACATTATCGACTACTGAGCCTCTAGAAAAATCAAAGAATACTGGCTGCTCAGCTCTCCCATCCACTGTACGTTGAATGGGCCCGACCATGTTTTCTCCGACTTCTGCAGGGACTATTTCTGAAACAGCAAACCAAGGTATCTCAGGATTACGGAGGGATCTGAGTACAAACAACACAGCTACGAGAACAAGCGCTACCACTATTGCGATAGCCATTTTAGGTATTTCCTTAAATGCGATGGAAAACTTTTCTTTTCTTGTACTAGAGTTCATCACTGATAAGCTATGTTGCCTAGAAAAAACCTTCCTGTTGGAATAGAATATAACATTAACTTGCGCTGCTATCATCTGGAGTAGTTAATTCAACCCAAAGGAGAGAAAGATGTCCTCAAAAAACCTACTGGCCCCTTTCATCCTTGCGACTGCCTTACTCTATCTGACTCCAGTCGATTCCTCAGCCCAAGGTCTCCGTCAATCAGGTCGCTCGAATCATGGAATGGTGTCTACAGCACATCCCCTAGCTACTGAAGTGGGTGTCAAAATTTTGGAAGAAGGTGGTAATGCGGCTGATGCGGCAGTAGCAGTTGGTTTTGCTATTGCCATTGTCGAACCTACCATGAACAGTATTGGTGGGCGTAACCAGATCCTCATTCGGACGGCGGATGGAGATTTCCATGGCATTGATGGTACTACCCAGGCTCCTGATAGTTACAATCCAGAGACGGCACCTCGGGCAGGTTATGGGTATGATGTCATTGGGATACCAGGTGTTCCCGCCGGGCTTCTTAGGCTTCGCGATGAATTTGGCACGCTACCTTTGAAGATACTAATGGAACCTGCAATTCGATTAGCAGAAGAAGGGTTTCGAATTCTGCCCGGGGACGCTTCCAGGCAAGCAGCAGCTCGGGCTCAACTGCTGGAGTTTAAAGGGAGTGCCGAAGCTTATCTGAAAAATGACTTATCGAGCTACTCTCCTGGAGATCTTTTGATTCAAGAAGATTATGGGAACACTCTTCGAATGATTGCTTCTGGAGGTAGGGACGCCTTCTATAATGGACCAATTGCTCAGAGTATAGTAGCCGATCTTGAAGCCCGTGGAAGCAGTGTAAACACCCAAGCATTAGCGGATTATAAAGCAGAAAACGCAACAATAGTTAGAGGAGAATATCGTGGTTATGAGTTAATCGGAACCGATATTCCTTCTGCTGGGGCTATGACTATCCACGCGCTTCAAATCATGGAACATTTCAATCCAAGTGCTATGTCCGAGTCCGAATGGTTTGCTGTGACAGGTCAGGCACTAGGCTATGCTCTGGATGAACTGGGTAAACTGGGAAGTGATACAGCGTCCGCAAGGGTGATCTCAAAAGAGTGGGCAGCCATGAGGGCAGATCAAATAGCTACACCACTAAATACAAACAATCATGACCCGATTCAGGTGGCTGAGTACTTGAATGACGAAGCTCCTATCAATCACACCACACATTTTTCGATAGCTGATGAAGAGGGGATGTTCATATCATTAACCCAAACTTTAGGTCCAAACATGGGCTCGAAAGTTGTCACTCCCGGACTAGGTTTCTTGTACGCTTCTACACTTGGAGGATACTTGAGCGGGTGTTGTTATCCAGGAGAACGAGCTCGTTCCAATATAGCTCCATTCATGGTATTAAAAGATGGTGAGGTTATCTTGGTATTAGGCGCTGCCGGAGGCGCTCGCATTCCACCAGCTATAGTCAACGTAATATCAAGAGTAATCGACTTCGACATGACTCTCCCAAAGGCTCTTATGGAACCCAGGGTTGCTCCAGATCGTGCCGGGACCGAACGCAGGTACTCACCAAATTTTCTCAGTGCAGAAACCAGTCCTGATATAGGCTGGTCCCCAAGTGATATCAGTTTGATGCGTGCGCTAGGGCTTAATATTACGCCAGTGACTCGTCCAGGTGCATTTGGAAGGATTCACGGAATACAATACGAGCCTTCGACGGGTATATTTATAGGCGCAGCTGATCCTGATTGGGAAGGTAGCGCCAGAGGACCAGCGAGCCTTCCTCCTAACTGAACCACTTCTTGATGAGGTGTTTTAGGTGATAGGCCGAAATTTTCTTATGTGCTGATCCATCCAGTCTTTTTGGGCCTTCGATCTTTCGAACTGCAGGCCGGGCTCTCTAGGTCCGTGACCCGTTCGGGGTAGCCAAACGAGTTTTGTCTCGACTCCGTTTGCCTTTAGGCCCCTATAAAAAATGCGTGCCTGGTTAGGTGGAACACGGGGATCATTTTCACCATGAATGACCATGGTAGGAGTAGTCGCATTCTGTATGAAAGTCAGAGGGTTAGAACGTTGGTAAACCTCCCAAAGGCCCGGCTCGTAAGGTCCACCTCCAAAGTAGGCTTCGAAAACATGTTGTATATCTTGGGTGCCCCACATTGCAATGTTTTCCGTAATAGCTGCTCCAGCCACTGCCGCCTTAAATCTCTTGGTCTGTGTGACTGTCCACGCTGTCATATAACCGCCGTAACTCCAGCCCATCACTCCCAGTGAGTCAGGGTGGGCATAGCCCTGATCGACAAGGTGATCCACCCCTGACATGATATCCTGAAAATCCAACCCTCCCCAATCTTGCACTACTGCCTGCAGTCCCGCCTCACCATAGCCCGACGAGCCTCTGGGGTTAGGTAGCAGCACAAAATAGCCATCCCCAGCATATCGTTGAGCATCTGCCCCAGAAGAAGCTGCTTGGAAATTTTCTACGTATACACCGCTGGGACCACCGTGAATCTTTACAACTGTTGCTCTAGGACCATCCCCTGATGACCAACCTACGGGATAGAGTAAAACACCTTCTACTTCCTTGCCGTCAATTTTGTTTTCCCATTGAATTGTTTCTGTTTTGCCTACGGCAAATTTTTCTGCGTGAAGATTATGGCTTGTAACTCTTAATTCTTCCCCCATGCCGGAAGCTGCATCCTCAAGAAATTCCGCAACATAAATCTCTGCTGGTCTTGTAGGATCTTCAAAAATGTATGCTCCCATTTTCAAGTCACTGGAAAAGGTGAACCTCGAGCGCACTCCTGAGTCGGGGGTCACTCTCTGGGTTTGGCGATTCGAAAGTTCAACGTGGAATAAGCCTCTAGTAGTGCCAGTAGTGGTCTCAAAGTATGCTCCAGTGCCCTGGTCATTGAAGCGATACCTGCCTGCTTGGATATCACTTTTTGGGGAAACTTCCTCCGGGCGTCCGCCCTCACTTGCTATTTTCCACATGCGGTTCATTCCGACTTGATATCTGTCTGTCTGTTGTCCCATATAAAAAATGTATTCGTCATCCGGAGACCAGTATGGATTGGAATCTGGACCTGGGTTAGAAGTTAGTTTTTGTGGCTTAGTTTCCAGGGAAGACAGGTCTATCAGAAAGAGATCGCTCTTCCAGGAATCAAAAGGTTGATCTGACGGGGTAGCCGAAAAAGCAATTTTGTCATTTGCATGACTCCAACTAAAGCTACCTACTGTGTAAGTATTACCTTCTGTTAATTTCGAGGTCGTATTCTCTGAGATATCAAAAAGCCAAAGGTTGGAATAATTTCCCGGTTCATCCTCTATGTTTATGTCTCTTCCACTTCTTCTGGTAGACTTGGTTTGTTCAGATTGAGGGTCACTAGCTCTAAAGGCTATGTAATTTCCGTCCGGAGACCACTGATAACTCGCGATATTAGTGCTGTGTTGATAAAGTTCTGAAGGTTCTCCACCCATTAAGCTCATCAACATGATTTTGTTTGTAGCTGACCCTTCCCTTTCCGCACTAATAATATTCTCAGAAGTTCCATTTCTGCGAGGGCTTGGTTCTCTTCCGGAGGATAGGAAAGCAAATTTCCTACCGTCAGGATGCCACTGTGGGCTCGTATCTGCATCTTCGTGGTTAGTAAGTCGGATAGGATCCTCCCACTTAAGCCCTACCTTCTTCACCATCCATATATCCGTATCAGAGTTATTGCCTGACAGGTCTACTGTATTGAGTGTATAAAGGATTTCCTGGCCAGAAGGAGACATGGTTACAGCGTTTATGCCCTTAACCTCAAAAACATTTTCTAGGCTCGGAAAGGAATTCAACTCATCTGTGCTCTGTCCCAGGGCTATCGAAAGATCATGGACTGCCAGGCCTAACGTAACAACGAAGGTTGCAAGCAAAATACGTAGTTTACTCATGGATTGCCAAATCCTGTTCTTAGTTAATTAGTAGCTGATTGTTGATACCAGATTGAACGTAATTTCACTGCGATGATTTCACCACCAGACCTCAATAATGTTTTTTCTGTCTGATTCAGAATCTAACTATGGGATAATGGAAAGTTTGGACCCCTACGAAACATATGGCCCATGGGTTTTGTCCATTTTGGCATCATTCTTGCAACAGTATAATGTGAAGGCCCCTTTAATCGAGAGGAGGATTTCAATGCGACCAAACGAAGTCATATGTGCAGAATTTTGGCCAAATGGTCGGATTAAATCATTTGGCCTTATCAAGCATGGGAAATGGCATGGTCCTGTCCAGGGATTTTGGAATAATGGAGAAGTTGATTATCGGCAGAACTTCAACGAAGGGATCACTGATGGTCCCTATGAGTTCTTTTTTCCTAATGGCCGACTGGAAGAAATCGGAAGTTTTGACAAAGGCCACAATTCTGGTGTTACCGAAAGTTTTGCGACCGATGGCAAGCTCCGCAAAAGATCCGTGCACAAGAGTGGAGGTCTGCAGGGACTCTGGCCCATCAAACATGAAGCGGCTACCCTAATCGATTCAGGTACCAGTTTTGAAATGGTTTATGATTTGGATTCACTGGAATCGATGGATAAAGCATGGCACTAGTTGGAACTGCGCACGTCAGTTGCATACAATGTGCGGCTACCAGTATTCCCAATCACTGAGTTCAGAATATTCGACTTCTTCGGTACGGTGGATAATTGGTTTTACCATTTATGAAAAACATAAAGAACTACCTTCAAAACCAAGATGAACTTCTTGGGGAGTATTTAAACCTAAGACCAGCAATTGAGGTAACAGCTAACCATAATATTTCCTTGTTTCAAGCCTTGACCAAGTCAATAGTGGGCCAGCAATTAAGTGGCAAGGCAGCTACTACAATCTTCCAAAGACTCGTTACGAATATGGGGCAATCTGGAACAATAAGCCCTGGCAAGATTGCTGTTTGTTCCCCTGAATCGTTACGAGCTTGTGGTGTTTCAGAAAATAAGGCGCGAACCATCATTTCCACGGCTAGGGAAATAGTGGAAAAATCTATCCCTGACCAAGTTGAAATGGAAACTATGGAGGATACTGATATCATCAGTTGCCTCACAAAAATTAAAGGTATTGGTAGATGGACGGCTGAAATGATTCTCATATTTAAATTAGGCCGACCAAATGTGATGCCAGCGACTGATCTAGGCATTCAAAAAGGTTATGCATTGATTTTTGGCTTAAAATCGAAACCAACCCCAGCAATGATACTTGATCGGAGTAGGCTCTGGGAACCCTACAGAAGCACAGTGGCCCTGCACTGCTGGAATGCTGTTGATGATGTGGAGTGGTCTTCATAAATAGAGCACTTTCTTAGACATTGAATCTACTACTTAATTTCAAATGTTAAGCCAGACTCGGCTTCCTTCTATTGCTGCTTTATCAACCCTTGGTCAACAAAGTTTTAACGAATCTGAATACACCCTGGACAAAATCATTGCGTACAATAATCCGGCTGCTGCATTTCGGACATTTTGACAAACCAGTAATGTATTCTGTTAGTTTAGTTCGCTGCCAATTATGATTACAAGAAGTACACTTCATTTATATTCTCCTGGTATACGATGAGCAATCCAATTGTAGTTTTTCTGTTCGTTATAATTTTAGGCCCTCTTATATATGTGTATATAAGAACGAATTTCAAGTGAGGCTGGTGGAACGGCTACCTTCGCCCTTCCAAGTAAGATGAATCCAGTTCTTGAATCCGTTTTTTGTTAACCCTTCGCACCCAGAGCCCTATGAGGCTTTTTATTGCGATTACAGCGAGCGATACAATCAGTAAATATTTTAGAATAGCCATACCTTACCCTCAGATACGAACGTGCAACTGGTTCTGACCACTCTTCATATTAGCATAAAAGTTGGAATTCAATTAGTCTACCTACGAAACCATTGAGGAGCACGAGCCAATATATGAGCAAAGAATCAATGAAACTTTCTGATCTTTTACCAGCTTCGTCATTGGACGTCAGTGATGTCCGTATTCCATCTTGGCTAGCAGAGGAGTTCATCGAACGGTCGAGTGCTGAAGAAGATCAACCGACTGCCATTCCCAAAATATTCCTTGAAGCACTGCTAACCCAAAGGCCGGACAGAGTTGTTGAAATGCTTCAAACTATTGGCATCATATTGTCCGAGGCCCCTAATGACGAATTGGAATTAGGGGTTGTAGCCAACCTAATGAATGATGAGGATGTTTGGACCCATGCTTTGGTGGAAGCACAACATTGGTTCTCGAACCAAATCGTATGGGGATGGGTCGAAGATCCATTTAAACGCCCAAAGGGTCATGCTATGGGAACCGCTAATGGCTTTTTCCACAGTTGTTTAGAGTTAGCTAGGAACTTTCTCATCACTGGTGGGGACCCAAATAAATCGGAGGAGATAAAAAAGTTCTTAAGAGAACATGGCGAATTGATATCTGATTCTGCCAATGAACCACAATTGCATCTGAGGTGGCCAGGATGGGAAATTTATGAACCCAGGAAGCAACCAGAGACAATCCACCTCAAAAGAATTAAGCGCTCACAACGTAAGAATGAAACAAAACCTGACTTTTTTGCTAGGATTTTAGCGAACGTTGCGGAGGAAACTATTATCCAAATGTGCATGCATGACAAGCAAGCCTACTTCCAAAGTACTACTTTTGAACCTAAGGAAACTGAATCATCTTCAGACACTACTAATAGTGTGGATCCTCCCGAGGTCGTTTTGTTGAAAATGATGTTCGGAGATCTTCCATTTGATTCGAATGACCGGGATCAATCCAGACAAATAGCGAAAGCAGGACATATTTTAGGGTTCTTTAGACCGCAAACTAAAGTAGATAAATTCATGGAGGATTTTGCCGATAGGGCGCTTGCGGCCCGCAAGCTTGCTAATAAGTCCAAACAATCGTTCATTTAGTCCTACTGCACAGATTTAAA